>ERZ779820.210-NODE-210-length-41202-cov-8.314822_pt1 | contig 41202 bp, 39 predicted proteins | sample MGYA00511563_ERZ779820 | MGnify/ENA primary metagenome ERZ779820 (study PRJEB29588, sample SAMEA1964852) | human gut metagenome | biome: human gut; feature: human-associated habitat; material: faeces | place: Denmark | collected 2008/2010 ...
TTTTTCATAACTTGTTTGTGCCTTGAGCGAAGCGAAAGGAATGATAAAATATATGAAAAAAAATTGTGAAAAGGATATAGAAATATATAGCTCTTTTAGGGAGGAATTACAAGATATTAAAATTTTGATTACAGGGGGCACTGGATTAATAGGATCAGTGTTAGCAGAGCGTTTGCTGGATATGAATGAATATTTTAATGCGCAGAATGAAATTATACTGCTTGTCAGAAATAAAGAGAAACTTTCACAGAGGCTGCTGAAGGCATCAGAGGAAAAGAAATTAACAATTATCATTGGAGATGTATGTGAATTCCCGCCAGTATCAGGTGACTTGGATTATATTATTCATGCAGCAAGCATTACCGTGAGCAGAATGATGGTAGAAAATCCTGTAGAAGTGATAAAGACAAATTTGGAAGGAACAATTAATTGTTTAGAATTAGGCCGGCAAAAAAAGATTAAGGCAATGATTTACCTTTCAACTATGGAGGTTTATGGATTTACGCAAGAAGAGATGCTGCTGAAGGAGAATAACATACAATATTTAAATCCTTTGGCACTTCGAAGCAGTTACCCAGAGAGCAAAAGAATGGCTGAAAATCTATGTATTTCATATGCCAATGAATATGGTGTTCCGGTTAAAATAATAAGACTTGCACAAACTTTTGGAAGAGGAGTCAAGGAAAACGATACCAGGGTTTTTGCGGAATTTGCCAGATGCGCGAGAGAAAATAAAGATATACATCTTGCGACAGATGGAAAAAGTAAGAGAATGTATTTAGAGACAGAGGATGCAGTCAGAGCTGTTCTCGCAGTACTTTTAAAAGGAAATGTAGGAGAGGCATACAATGCTGCGAATAAGGAAACATATTGTTCAATCAAAGAAATGGCCGAGTTTGTTTCTAAAGAAATTTCAGGTGATAAAATAAAAGTTGAGATTGATAAAAATAAACTTGAAGAGGGAAAGTTTTCTCCTTTACATAAACTGAAATTAGATGTTTCAAAAATTGAAGCAATGGGATGGAAACCGTTATATGATCTGAAAGCAATGTATATACGAATGATGGATGAGTGGAACGAAATATCAGAACGCTAGAAAATAAGGAAGCACAGCCGTGAAAAAAGTAATCGTAATATTAAAGGGAAATCATCCATGTGACAGCATGTTTGAAGAATTATATGGTAAAGAGAATGTAACTGTAATTCCAGATTTTTTTAAAATAAACAATTCAATTTTAAAGTTATGCTGCCGTATACACCATAGTCAAAGAGTAAGAGAGCTTATTAATATTCCTTTTCGTAAAATTTGGAGTTTATTTTATGCACTAAAAGAATATCCATTTGAAACGAATTGTGAATATATTATGCTGTTTTATAATCTATCCATTCCGTCAGAGGAACATTTACCATATCTGAATGCTCTAAGAAAGAAATACAACATAAAGTTTGCATTATATTTAATAGATTCACTTTCTACAAAACAAATAAAAGAAAAGAAAGACTTAATAGAAAAGTATAAATTTGATATGATTTATACTTTCGATAAAGAGGATGCAAAACAGTACCAACTAGGTTTTTGCTATACTCCATGTTCCCAATATAAATATGAGAAAAATATAGCTCAGGCATATTCTCTGTATTTCTGTGGATGGAATAAGGGAAGAGCAGAAATGCTGAAAAAAATTGCTGATAAAATGAAAAAATATGGTATTCCATATTATTTTTTTATGTGTGATGATCAGAAAAAGAAAGAAAAATATAAAGAGATTCATTACGGAAAGAGAATTTCTTATAAAGATAATATAGAGAATACATTAAAAGCCAATTGTATTTTAGAGATTGTACAGGAAAAACAAAAAGGAAGTACACTGCGATATTTCGAAGCAGTCATTTATAATAAAAAGCTTTTGACCAATAATAAAGAAATAGAAAAATATCCTTTTTTTAATGCTAGATATATGAGAATATTCAGTGATTTAGATGATATTGATGTAGAATGGATTTCCCAAAAAGAAGAAATTGATTATGGATATAACGGAGAATTTTCTCCAATGAGATTAATTGAGGAGATTACAAAAGTGAAAGAAGAAAGTATCATAGAGGTGTAAGTGTGAATTATATATATATACTACTGCTCACAGAAATTATTCTTCTTGTAATTGCGTTCATAGCTTGCGGAAGAGACATTATGTCTCCATCTGTAGTTATGGTAGGAGTATTTTTAATCGCAACTATTTTTGCTGTTTTAAATGTTGAAAATTGGAATATAGAATATAGTTTTTCAGCGTATATCTTATTATCTACAGGGTTAGGCGTCTTCATTTTTACAGAAAGCTTTTTTTATGTTGTCAGTGCGTTGCTGGAAGGAAAGAAAACCTATAGAAGGATTTCAATCGAAACGGAACAAAGAATTATTAAGGTTCAATACTGGAAATTATTTGCTTTGATTATTTATTGCATTATATTTCTCTATATGCAGTATAAAGATGAATTGAGAATTGCTGCGGGAGCAGGATTTAACGGCAGTGGAAATTTCATTACATATTACAGAAATGCGGCCATTATTGATGGATCTTTACCAGAGCAGCAAATTAATGGTATATTGCGGCAGTTTTTAAAGGTGATTACGATCAGCGGATATATTGCACTATTTATTTTTATTAATAATGTCATTATATATAGAGATAAAATTTTAAAAAATATAGTGTATCTTTTAATTGTCTTTTTTGCATGTATCAGAGCTTTTATGGAAGCCAGCCGTCTGGATATTTTAAAGTATTTAATATATACAGTAGTTGTAACCTATATTTTGCTCAAGAGAAAAAGTAAATGGCAATGGAATATAAATATGAAACTGATAAAATATGGGATTTTAATATTTTTAGTTACATTGCCAGCATTTTATTTTATTTCCGGTTCCATTGGAAGAACGACTCAACAAGGGAAATCTATGTTTGAATATCTATCTCTCTATGTAGGCAGCGGAATTAATGCGTTTGATTTATACGTAAAAAATTCGCCTGATATAGCATCAGGATGGGGAGGAGAATGCTTTACCGGAATTCAGGGGTTTTTTGAGCGATGGGGACTTATTGAACGAGCAGAAGTTTCATCTGGCATACTGGGATTTGTGGAAACAGAAAATTTTAGAACAAATGTCTATACCTTTTTTAGACGTCCGCTTCATGATTTTGGAGTGTTAGGAATGTACTTCTTCACTATGTTTGTTTCGAGTATTTTTGCAGTAATGTACCATTTTATTCTTCGTCAAAAAAAGGCTGGAATTAGTATATCATCAGACTTGTATATTATGATTTATGGATATCTGTTTATGTGGATAGCCTGTTCTTTTATGGAACAATATAGTTTTACTATTTTAACACCGTCACTGCCACTTATATTTGCGTTATTTTATATCATTTATTGGGGCCTAACGACAAAATTCCGATGGAACTGATATAGAAAAGGGGAAAATATGGGAACTTTATCTCGTGGAATGTTTTCTGTCTTAGTGGCTAATATTATTGATTTGGGCTTTAATTTAGTAACTAATTTTGCACTTCCTAAATATCTGCCTGTAGAAAGCTATGCGGCAATCAAAACCTTTACACTGATGATCAGTTATGCAGGAGTATTGCATTTTGGATATGAAGACGGGATGTATTTGAAGTATGGAGGAAAACAAAAGAAAGATATTGATATAGAAGAATGGAAGGTTAATATATCTTCATTAAGGATTTTTCAGCTGGGAATTTCCGTCTGTATTTTGATAGCTGGAATATATTTAAACAGCGATATTATCTTTATGTTTTCTTTGGTATTATTGCCATATAATATGGTCATGTACTATAAGCAATTTTATCAGGCCATAGGGGAATTTAAACTATATGGATATCTGATGAATATAACAACTGTCTTGTTGTTTGCGGCTAATATGTTTTTTATTGTTTTAGGGAAAAAGCAATATATATGGTATTTAGCAGCTAATAATATCATGTATTTTTTCATTTGGTGTATTTTAGAAGTCAGCATAAAAAGAAAAATAAAAACAAATTTAGGATGTTTCATATTTTCTGCTAGAGAGTGTTGGAATAATATACGCTCTGGATTTTTGCTGATGCTTGGAAATTTTTCGTCTGTAATTCTTACCAGTATGGATCGCTGGTTTGTAAAGTTTTTATTGAATACAACAGCCTTTGCAGAATATAGTTTTGCAGTGAGTTTGGAAAATTTTATTAATGTTGCAGTGACTCCTATTACAGTCACATTGTATAATTTCTTTTGTCAAAACAAAAGTATAGAAAAAATTAAAAAGATACAAGAATATGTGCTGCTTTTTGCTGTGGCAATCATAACAGCAGCCTTTCCAGCGAAGTTTATTCTGGAAACATGGCTGACATCTTATTCTGAGTCAGGAAATACGATGTTTTTATTGTTTTGTGGCCAGCTGTATTTTATTTTAGTAAAAAGTATTTATGTAAACTTCTATAAAGCTCAAAAAATGCAGAAAAAATATTTTAAGAAATTAATTATTGTGATTGGAATGGGATTTGTATTCAATTGGATATTTTATTTGATTGTCCCTATGATGGAAGCCTTTGCACTGGGAACTCTCTTGAGCGCTGTGCTCTGGCTTGGCTTATGCCAATTTGATTTTAAAGAGCTTTTTTTAGGAATACAGGGGAATAGTTATCTTTGCTTAGAGATGATTTTATTTCTTATCTGCGGCTTTTATTTTAATGCTGTTGTAGGCGGATGTATGTATATTATTGGAAGCTATATATTATCCATAATATTTATGAAGAATACAGTACAAGAATTAAAACAGATGATTGTTACTACTATTATTAGAAAAAATAAAAATAATTGAAATTTTAAATAGAAGAAAATTGTGGATTTCGTGATGCCAGTCAATTTTGAAGGGAAGGCTCCCTTGCCTTCCCCTCCCTCTCATGTTATACTTATCTCAAAGCATATATTTCCTATCACAGGCCGATTCATGGCTGTCTAACGATTCTAATTATCATTTCAGAAAATCTATGCTTTTCCAAAAAATAATGAAAAAGCAGGAGATTTTCGTTCTCCTGCGAAGGAGGACAAATGAATAAGGAGAGAAATGGAACGGTACTGGCATCTGGATCCGCGCTGCCAGCTAGGAGAGACTACAAGGACACGATTTTTCGCAGGCTGTTTCAGGACAGGGAAAATCTGCTGAGCCTGTACAATGCGGTGAACCGCACGTCTTATACAGACGCAGAGGCTTTGACTGTGGTGACGCTGGAGAACGCCGTGTATATGAACATGAAAAACGACGTGGCTTTTTTGCTGGACAACAGGCTGAGTCTCTATGAGCACCAGTCTACCTGGAATCCTAATATGCCGCTGCGCGATTTATTTTATGTATCCAGGACGTACCAGGGCCTGGTGAAGGATGAAACGCTGTATTCTTCTAAGAGACTGCGGCTTCCGGCTCCTCATTTTCTGGTATTTTACAATGGAACAGAAGAGAGGGAGGAGCGCAGTATTCTGAAACTGTCAGATTCCTTTGAATACGCGGGGACTCAGAAGGAAGAACCAAATCTGGAACTGAAGGTACTGGTGTTAAATATCAATCAGGGGAACAACAAGGAACTGCTGGAGGTGTGCCGGACGCTGAGGGAATATATGATTTTTGTAGACCGGATCCGCCTTTACACGAAAACCATGGAGTTAGACGCAGCGGCAGAACGGGCGGTAGACGAATGCATCCATGAGGGAGTATTGTCGGACTTTCTTAGGAAAAATCGAGGGGAGGCCATCGAGATGAGTATTTTTGAGTATGACGAGGAGAGGGAGCTGAAACTGATCCGCAGAGCAGAGTATGAGGAGGGCCTGAAAGAAGGCCGAGAAGATGGGTTAAAAGAGGGGCGTGAGAATGGGCTGAAAGATGGGCTGAAGCAGGGCCGAATAGCAACGTTAAAAAATTTAGTTGCTAAAAAATTGGCAAAGGGCTGGTCTCCCGTGCAAATAGCTGAGGATTTAGAGATGGAACTTCCAGAAGTAGAGAAGCTGACAGAGGAGATTACAGACAGCCAGAAGCAGTAACAGCTGCTGCACGGAAGTTCAATTGAGATACAAGCCAGGGGACAATAAGGAACTGCTGGAAGAGTGTATCCATGAGGGAGTATTATCGGACTTTCCAGAAAAAAACGAGGGGATTCCATCGAACAGAAGGCAGCCGTTGCTATTTCTGCTTTCTTCTATTATAATAGGACTTCGGGCAGCGCGCCTGTACAGGCGCTGTGACGATTCCATATAAAATGAAATACAGCGGAGGAAAATCCATTGAATCAATATGAGATTATTGTACTTGACCTGGACGGAACCTTGACGAACAGGGACAAGGTGATTACGCCGAAGACGAAGGCGGCCCTTCTGGAAATTCAGAGGCGGGGAAAGAAAATCGTGCTGGCTTCCGGACGGCCTACTCAGGGGGTCATGCCTCTGGCGAAGGAACTGGAGCTTGACCAGTATGGAAGCTATATCCTCTCCTACAACGGGGGGATGATTACGGACTGCAGCACAGGCGAGGTGATTTTTTCACGCCTGCTTCCAGTGGAGGCAAATCAGAAAATTGTGGAGCTGGCAGAGGATGAGAGAGTTGATTTCCTGACCTACGAAAAGGATGTGATTATTACAAATAATAAGGATTGTCCATATGGGCTGATTGAGCAGAAAATCAATGGAATGGAAATACGGCAGATTGAGGATATGAAGTCTCATCTGGACTTTCCAGTGCCTAAATTCCTGTTTTTAGATGACGGAGATTATTTGGCCATGGTGGAGCCGAGAGTGAAGGCCGCCCTTGGCAGCAGGTTCAGCGTTTACCGTTCTGAGCCGTTTTTTCTGGAGATTCTCCCGAAGGGAATCGATAAGGCGGCTTCTTTGGAACGCCTGCTGGCGCATATCGGCATGACGCGAGAACAGATGATTGCCTGCGGCGACGGGTACAATGATTTGACGATGATTCAGTACGCCGGACTGGGTGTTGCCATGGAAAACGCGGTGCTTCCTGTGCGCAAGGCGGCGGATTTTATCACATATTCCAATAATGACGATGGCGTGGCCCATGTGGTGGAGAAGTTCATGATGGACTAGCCTGTATCAGAAGAACAGATAGATCGTCTGAGAGGCTTATAGGAAAGGATCGTCTGACGCCTGCCGTTTTTTATAAGGGGATGAGAAAAATGTGGCTTATTTATGCAGCTGGTTCAGCTGTATTTGCAGCTTTGACCTCTGTTTTGGCTAAGATTGGCATCGACGGTGTGAATTCCAACCTGGCAACAGCAATACGCACGTTTGTAGTTTTAATTATGGCATGGGGGATTGTCTTTTTGACAGGAGGGCAGCACGGAATAGGGGAGATCGGCAAAAAAAGCTGGCTGTTTTTAATTTTGTCGGGGCTGGCGACAGGCGCTTCATGGCTTTGCTATTACAGAGCCATTCAGATTGGCCAGGTATCCAAGGTGGTTCCCATTGATAAACTGAGTGTTGTTATCACTTTAATTCTTTCCTTTGTGCTGCTCCATGAGCAGTTTACATGGAAATCAGGAGTGGGCGCTCTTTTGATTACCATGGGAACACTGATAATGGCCTGGCCATAGACACTTCTGAAACTGTATGATGTATGTTTAATGACAGGTAAGAGTTTATTTTCCTTAGAAAGTGGAGGGAAAAATGTATCAAGTATTTTCATTTAAGAATACCAATGAAGCAGCTCCCTATATGGATGAAAAAATTCTCCAGTATATTGACGAGCAGATTACAGACAGCTATGAGTGCTTTAAAGATTGCGACATTCTTGCGTTTGACTGGTACGATGTTCAAAGTGAGCGAACTGAAGATTTTAAAATGCTTTTGTATTTGAATGAAGCGGATTTGCTGATATTTTGTGAAACTGATGAGGCGGAAGAAAAGGCCAATATGATTCTGCATGCGATGACAGAAGAAGAGAAGGCAACAAACGAGAAGGGTTTTTATCACTTTTTCGCGCTGCTGTTAAAGGAAGATATGGATTTTCTAAATAGCCTGGAGGAAGAAATCAGCATAAATGAAGATCTGGTTCTGTCTGGTGGAAAGGCGGCTTATCTGAAACATATTACCGCATGGAGGCAGGAATTATTACGTTTGAAACGGTACTATGAACAATTGAACTTTATTTTTGACGAAATGGCTATGAACGATAATCATCTGTTCAGTAAGGATGGTGTTCGTAGATTGATGACTTTAAGAAATCGTACAGATCGTTATTTAAGTTCCGTTAAAAACCTGCAGGAAATGGTGTCCCAGCTTCGGGAAGCTTATCAGTCCCAGCTGTCTATTGAACAGAATGATCTAATGAAAGTTTTTACGGTGGTGACAGTTATATTCCTTCCGCTTTCGCTTCTGGTTGGGTGGTATGGGATGAATTTCTCCAATATGCCGGAATTGGAATGGAACTATGGATATCCGGCAGTGATACTGGTAAGTATTTGTGTTTCAGCTGTGTTGATATGGAAATTTAAAAAGAAAAAATGGTTATAATTCGCTTTCAAAGGAAATGCCATAAGTGATCACAAAAAATTCACAAAAAAAACAGCGATCAGTCTTGACAACTGTTAATGTGCGTGTTATAACATGGATAGAACAGAGGGAAGGAGAAATAAGGAGAAATGAATAGACAAAGATTTCGCTTTTCTCCTAGACTTCTGGTTAACAATTTAGCTTTAACACAAAAAGGAGCGATGACTTATGATGTTGCCTAGAGTTTTTGGTGAAAGTTTATTTGATGATTTGTTTGATGACTTTTGGGATTTTCCGTCGCTGGATGATAAAGCGATGCGTAAAGCAGAGCGCAAGCTGTATGGACATCATGCAGCAAAAATGATGAAGACGGATGTGAAGGAACATGATGACCATTATGAGGTAAACATTGACCTGCCTGGTTTCAAGAAAAATGAGATTTCCCTGGAGCTGAAAGAGGGCTATTTGGTGATTAACGCTGCAAAGGGGCTTGACAAAGACGGAGAGAATAAAAAAACAGGTAAATTTGTCCGCCGGGAGCGTTATGCAGGCAGCATGAGCAGAGCTTTCTATGTGGGAGAGAATTTAAAGCAGGAAGATGTTCATGCGAAATATGAAAATGGTGTATTGAAGTTAAACATTCCAAAGGCTGAGGAGGCAAAGAAGGAGGCAGAGGCAAACAAGTATATTGCCATCGAGGGATAAATAGAAAGAGGATAATAAAGGCTCTGGAGCTGTTTTTCTGTAATGGGAAACAGAATATCCAGGGCCTTTTTTATTTTATGTAAAATTTTTTATTCTTCCAGCTTCGAATACAGGAAAACTGGCTATTTTGACAAAACCTGTATGGATATAAATGAAAATATATAGAAAATTGCTAAAAAATAACTTGCACTGGAAATAAAAAAGTGTTAGTATTTAGTTAGTCCACTGGACTAACTAATAGAATAATTATGAATGGCAGAATTCATAAAAGAAACAGGGGGGAGATGGGTGTGATCAGTCAGCAGACGATCAAGGCGGAGAATAAAAAGAGGCTGTATCAGCTGATCTCAGGGAATTCCGGGATATCCAGAGCCTGTCTCGCATCCGTGACGTCTCTCAGTAAGACAACCGTATCTTTTTTAATAGAGGAATTAATTCAGGAAGGAAGAATTGTCGATCAGGGCAGCATTGAGAGCGGGAGAAAGGGGCGGCGGCCCAACAGCCTGGCAGTCAACAGCCGGGACTGCGTGATTGTGCTGAACTGGAGACGCCATGAGATATGGCTGTCTCTTGTGTCGGCGGCATTTGAGATAGAGGTTCAGGAGCGGGAGAGCGCGGAGCCGGAGACGCTGGGGGCGAAAGCCCTGGCGGAGAAGATTTTATCATTTATCAGACGCTATACAGAAGACAGGAGTGTTCTGGGCATCTGCATCACAGTACCTGGAATGATTGACAGCGCCAGACACCAGATTATTTCTATGGTATTGGCGCTTTCAGAGGAAGGGCTGATTGACGAAATCAGAAGGCTGATTCCGGAGTATCCGATTTCTGTTCTCAATGATACGGCCTGTATGGCCTATGCAGAGCAGGCCTTCGGAGAGATGGAAGAGGACAGCTATTTATATGTAAATATTAATGAAGGAATCGGCGCAAGCCTGGTGCAGAACGCCAGGATTCTCCACGGCGGTACTGGAATGGGAACCCAGCTGGGACATTTTTCCATTGACAGAAATGGAAAACGATGTCGCTGTGGAAACAGAGGATGCCTGGAAAACAGGATTGGTGAGCTGGCTCTGCCAGAGAGGATTCTGGAAAACGATCTTAATATTCCTCTTCCGGGAAAAGAGGAGGGAAGCAGGATTTTATTCCGGGATATCGGGCAGATGGCTGGTGAAGGAAATGGGGAGGCTGAAAAGCTGATAAAGATTCTGGCATCCGATTTAAGTTTTGCCCTTGGAAACTTTATTACTGTGCTTCATCCTGATTCGGTGGTGATCGGAGGCATGGCCAGAAAGCTGGGGGAGACGTTTTTAGAGGAGATTATTTCTGATTTAAAAGAGACAGGTTTTCGATTCTTCCTGGATAACCTGGATATCCGCTTTGCAGGACTGGGTGAGGAAGCTATTTTGACAGGAGCAGCCAGGTATTACATTGATACGCACTACAACTTTCAGGAGGATCTGACAGGCAAACTGTTTTTAGGGTAGAAGGAGGAGAAGATATGGAACGTGTGATTGCCGTTAATTCAAACTGTTACCATGGGTATGGGATTTTTGAATGTCTGGAGGGAATTCACAAGGCCGGTTTCCACTATGTGGAGCTGACAGCCACCAAGGGATGGACGGAGCATGTATTTCCGGATCAGAGCTTTGAGTTTCTGGAGTCAGTGAAGGATAAGATGGAGGAACTGTTTTTAACTCCTATTGCTCTCAGCGGCCACTGCAATCTGATGGACCGGGAGCGTCTTCAGGATTTTATCATGAATATCCGTCTGGCAGGATTCTTTGGCTGCCAGTATATTGTGTCGTCTGTGGGGGAGGCACACCTGGCGGATCGGACAAAGACTGGCGCACAGGAAGCGGCTGAGAATATCAGAGAGCTTCTGCCGTGGCTGGAACAGTACGATTTAATGCTCGTTCTGGAGACTCACGGGGATCACGGAACAGGCAAAGCCGTAAAGGAGATTGCAGAGCTCGTCGGTTCAGAGAGAGTCAAGGTGGCCTACGATACGGCCAATGTCATTTTCTACGGAGGGGTTAATCCGGCGGAAGAGATAGAGGACTGCATGGATGATGTGGCCTATATCCATTTAAAGGACAAGGACGGGGAAGATAAGGAGTGGAACTTCCCGGCTCTTGGAAAGGGAAGAGTTGACTTTCCGGCATTATTTGAAAAGCTTGAAAAAGCGGGAAACAGCAGTCCGTTCAGCATTGAAATCGAGTTTACGCAGGAGGGGCCGTCCAGTCTGGAGGAGGTTCATCAGGCAGTACAGGATTCGGCCGATTATCTGAGAAAGCTGGGCTTTGTGCTCTAGGAAAGCGGCTTGCCTGTGGGAAGGCAGAGACGACAGGAGGAAACAATCTGCAGAGATGCAGATTAGATAATTAAGAGGAGGTATTTCAACATGAGAAAGAAAATGAGGATGACAGCGCTTATGATGGCGGCCTTTATGGCAGCTTCCCTGACAGCCTGCAGCGGCGGACAGGAGACAGCGGAGACAAAGGCAGAGAAAGGCAGCGAAGCGGCTGGGACAGAGGCAGAGGGAGCTTCTGAGGCCGGGGAGGAGACAGACAAGACGGCAGAGGATCTGACCTTTGGCTACATTGCCTACGATATGACGGATATCTGGAACGAGTATTCCGCTAATTCCTTTGAGTACGCGGCAGAGAAGGCTGGCGTGGAGGCAGTTGTGCTGGATTCCAAGAACAGCCTGGAGGAGTCGATTACAGCCATGGAGTCTCTGATTCAGCAGGAGGTAGATGGAATTTCTATTTTCCCGATTTCTACCGAGCAGGGCGCTCAGCTGGTTAAGATGGCCAATGAAGCTGGAATTCCTGTTACTGTAGAGAACTTTGCCATGGATATCGAGGATCCGGGTGACTACATTGCTTCTGTTGCCTGCGAGTACGATAAGATTGGTTACGAGGCCATTAAGTATATTGCAGAGCAGAAGCCAGGCGCGAAGGTATTCTTCTGTGCAGGCCAGGAAGGCGCCGGCGTATATGAGAAGTATCAGGAGGGCGTAGACAAGGCTGTTGAGGAGCTGGGAGATAAGATTGAAATCGTGGCAACTCTCCACGGTGACTGGCTGACAGACAAGGCTTACAATGTAACAACTGACTTCATTTCTACAGGAGAAGAGTTTGATTACATTTTTGCAAACAATGGAATGATGGCCCAGGGCTGCTACCAGGCATTAAAGGATGCAGGACTTGAGAATATTCCGATTGTCTCCACAGGAGGATCTCCGGACGATTATCAGATGCTGCAGGATGGAATCGAGTCTGCCAACATGACAGCTCCCGTATCCGTTCAGGGTGTTCAGACCTTTAAGAACCTGTATGATTCCGTAGTGGAGGGCGCGACGCCGGAGAAATTCGTTTCCCTTCCGATTTTACCGATTGGACAGGACAATCTGGATGAGTACATCGCCTGGGACGACTATGAGAAGGCATACGAATTTGTTTACTCAGGAGAAGAGAGCGCAGAATAAACGCAGAGAAAGGGGCCGGGTGCTTTGAAGGCAGATTACAGAGAGAAGCCTGTCCTTAAAATGACAGGAATTGAGAAGGAATTTTCAGGAGTTTACGCTCTGTCAGGAATCACCTTTGATCTCTATAAAGGAGAGATTCACTGTCTGGTAGGAGAAAACGGAGCCGGAAAGTCGACTCTGATGAAGGTGTTAAGCGGAGCTTACAGTCCAAGCAGGGGTACAATCAGTATCGATGGGCAGGAGTACAGCTCCCTGACCCCGGCCCTGTCAAGAGAGCTGGGAATCAACATTGTGTATCAGGAGAATGATCTGGTTCCCAGCATGAGCGTGGCGGAGAACATCTATGTGGGCAACGAGGTTGCGGACCGCTTTGGATTTATGAAATACAAGGAGCTGTATCAGAGGACGAGAGAACAGATGGAGGAGTTTTCCATTCATCTTGACCCGTCGGCCAAGATCGAGGATCTGTCTGTCTCTGATCAGCAGTTTGTGAAAATATTAAAAGCTCTTTCCTCTAAGACAAGAGTTTTAATTATGGACGAGCCCACCTCCATGTTTAACGTGGAGGACGCGGCCAAGGTTCTCCGGCTGGCGGAGGCTATCGCCGCCAGGGGCATCAGTATTGTGTACATTTCCCATTCGCTGGAGGAAATACGAAAGATTGCCGACCGGATTACGGTAATCCGGGACGGGGCGGTTGTGAGAACCTATGAAAATGAGAACAGAGATATTTCTCTGGCCTTAATCACCCAGGATATGGTAGGAAGGCCGGTAGATACGTTTTTTAAGAAGGAAAGGAATCCCATCGGTGAGGTCTGTCTGGAGGTCAAGGGGCTGAAGCTTTCAAAGGACAGCCCTGAAATCAGCTTCTCTGTCCGCCACGGCGAGATTCTTGGAATTTCCGGAATGGTGGGAGCCGGGCGCACGGAGATTGTCCGGGCTATTACAGGAGCAGATCCCAAATATGCGGGAGAAATCCTGATAGACGGAAAATCGGTGGAAATCAGAAATCCGGAGGATGGAATTAAGGCTGGCTTCGCCCACATCACAGAAGACAGGCAGGGGCTTGGCCTGATGCTTCACAACAGCGTTCTGGAAAATGGAACCATCATCGGTCTGAGAGACAAGATCAAGGGCTTTTTTGTGAATGTGAAGAAGCATCCGCCGCTGATTGAACCGATTTTTAAGGAGCTGAGGCTTAAAACTCCCTCTGTCTGGACGGAGGCAGTCTATCTGTCGGGAGGCAACCAGCAGAAGGTGGTTCTGGCTAAATGGCTGTACGTACAGCAGGAAATCTATATTTTCGACGAGCCTACCAGGGGAATTGACGTCAATGCCAAGGCGGAGTTTTACAAACAGATGTCAGCCCTGACAAAACAGGGAAAATGCATTATTATGATCAGCTCGGATATGCCGGAGCTGATTTCCATGAGCGACCGGATTCTGGTTGTGAAAAAAGGCCGGATTGAAGGGGAGCTTGTGGGAGAAGAGATTACAGAACAGGAAATCATCAGAAGAGCATTAGGGGTGAACAGAGATGACGCTGAAGAAACGACTTATTAAAGAGCAGAGAGTTCTGCTGGCGATTGTAATTATAGTAATTGTGGCGGCCGTATCTGCAATTAATCCACGGTTTATACAGGTGAAAAACCTGATTACCATTTTTCAGCAGATATCTGTAACCGGTATTCTGACTATGGCCATGAGTATGCTTTTAATCGGCGGAGGAATCGACCTGTCGATTGGAAACATTATGATTCTGTCAGGCGTGGTGATGGCTTCTGTGATCCATTCTACCGGAAATACGGCTCTCGCCGTAGCCGCCGGAATGGGAGCGGGAACGCTGTGCGGAGTTTTAAACGGAGCAATTATCGCCAAGAGCAAATGTATTCCGCTCATTATTACGCTGGGAACCAGCGAGATGTTCTACGGAATGGCCTTAACCATTTCCGGAGGCAGAATTATGAGCTTTAACGGGGCTTTTAACGCAGTTGGAAAGACAAAGCTGTTTCAGGTATTTCCGGTGATGCTGCTGGTACTGGCGGCCATGGTGGTGATTTCCTATGTGCTGATGAACCGGACAAAGTTCGGCCGCAGGATTGTGGCAATAGGAGGAAACGAAAAGAACGCGTTCCTGTCGGGAATCAACATTGTCAGATACAAGATCATTCTCTATGGAATCGCAGGACTGTTCTGCTCTGTGGCAGCGATCATATTTTCTGCCCGCATTGATTCCATCACAGCCAACGCAGGAGCCGGATATGAGACCAGCGCCCTGACGGCGGCCATCATCGGAGGAGTGACCTTCGACGGAGGAAAGGGAACGATTTCAGGCGCCTTTTTAGGCTGCGTGCTGATGGGAGTCATCAGCAACGCCATGAATATTCTTCAGGTGGAAACATACATTCAGACTATTATAACCGGCGCGATTATCGTGTGCGCTGTGGTTTTAAGCAATATCAATAATATCCGCCGCAGATAGGAGTGAACGAGCCTGATTTTAGCAGCGGTTTGCAAAGGAGTGGGAGAGCGTGGTTAAAATAGCAGTGATAGGGGCGGGCTTCATGGGAAGAACCCATGCAGAGGCCTACAGCAGGATTGGGCTGGCCCAGGTGGCGGCAGTCTGCGACAAAGACAGAGCGCTGGGAGAAAAATTTGCCGAAGATTTTGGCTGCAGCTTTTATGAAGACTTTGACGCCATGGTGAAGGACTGTGAGTTTGAGGTGGCGGATATCTGCCTGCCTACGTTTCTTCACAGAGAATTTGCCGTCCGGGCAGCAGAACAGGGAAAGCATGTGTTCTGTGAAAAACCGGCAGCTTTAAACGTAGAGTCCCTGGACTGCATGATTGAGGCGGCCAGGAAAGCGGGAGTGAGACTGATGATCGGCCAGGTGGTCCGTTTCTGGCCGGAATACAGAACTGCCAAACAGATGTATGATCAGGGAGAACTGGGAGCGCTGAATTATGCCTATGGAGCCAGGCTTTCCGAGCACCCGGCCTGGAGCCAGTGGTACAGAAGACCGGAGAACAGCGGAGGCGGCCTGTTTGACCTCCATCTCCACGACATTGACTTCTTCTGCTGGATGTTTGGCCAGGCAGAGAGCGTCTTTGCCTCCGGAACGAAAAATGAGCTGGGCTGCTGGAATTTCGTCAACAGCACCCTGAATTTTGCTTCCGGGCAGAGCGCCAGCGTCCAGGGCGTCATTGAGATGACAAAGGGATATCCCTTTACCATGGAGCTGCGTCTGGTGGGAAGCCAGGCGACCTACGAGTACATCATGAAGGCGGGGGCCAATCTGGAGGATGTGGCGTCGGCCAGACGGGATACGCGGGTTTACAGCCAGGAGGGAGCGAGACTGCTTCCTGTGGACGAGACGGACGCCTATGAGACAGAGCTGCGCCATTTTGTAGAGTGTATCAGTGAAAACAGAGATTCTGAGGTGATTCCGGCGGCCCAGGCGCGGAAGGTGATGTGCGTCATGGAGGCGCTGAAGACTTCTCTGGAAACAGGAAAGCAGGTAATTGTCGATTATGGAGAGAGAAAGCTTCCGGACTGATAAGGAGGAACTGGAATGAAAACAGGGGTGAGCATGTTTTCCTTTACGGAGGACGCTGATTTAAAACATCTGTTCCCGCTGATTAAGAAGGCCGGGTACGACGGGGTGGAGCCGGTATTCAGCGAGTATGGATATTTGAATGAGCAGACCTCCAGAGGAGAGATAGAGGAGATTGGGAAGATGGCCAGAGAGGAGGGGCTGGAGATCCCGAGTGTGGGAGTCTGGTCGCTGTGGAAATACAATCTGGTGTCAGACCGGGAGGAGACACGGAGAAGAGCGGTGGATATCGTTAAAAAACAGGTGGAAGCCGCCGCTATTCTGGGCGCTGACACAGTCCTTGTGGTGCCCGGCTATGTGGGCTGCGACTTTGTGGAGGAGCCGGAGCGGATCCCCTATGACAAGGCCTACGAAAGGTGTCTGGAAGCTTTGAAGGAGCTGTCTGCCTTTGGAGAAGAACATGGAGTCTGCATTGGAATTGAGAATGTGTGGAACCGTTTCCTCCTGTCTCCGCTGGAGATGAAGCGTCTGCTGGATGAGGTGGGTTCTCCCTTTGCAGGGGCCTATTTCGACGTGGGAAATGTGATTTATACAGGATATCCGGAGGACTGGATTGAAATTTTAGATTCTCACATTAAAAAGATTCATCTGTCGGATTTCCGCTATGGATCGGCTGGAATGAGCGGCTTTGTGGATCTGTTTGCCGGAGATGTGGATTTCGTGAAGGTGGGAGAGAGCCTGAAGCGGATCGGCTACGACGGATGGCTGACGCTGGAGATGCTTCCCAACTATAAGCATTTTCCGGAAGTCGCCCTGTTCTCAAACCGCCCGGCCGTGGAGCGGATTGCGGCTCTGGCACAGAGATAGCGTCAGTGTACAAGAGACCGTATTGCCCTTTGTGTACTGATGCAAAAAAAGAAAAAGATAAAAAAACCGCTTCTTCGTCACACCCACGAAGAAGCGGTTTTTCTGATCTGAACGGGTTAATTCAGACGTTTATTTTCTACGAAGCCTGCAGTCCGGCAATTAAGCCATGCTGCTTACAGCCTTGGATAATCTGGAAACCTTGCGGGAAGCTGTGTTCTTGTGGAAAACTCCCTTGGAGCAAGCCTTGTCGATCTCGCTTGTAGCTACTAATAAAGCAGCCTGTGCAGCAGCCTTATCTCCAGCAGCGATAGCAGCCTCAACCTTCTTTACTACAGTCTTCACCTTGGATCTGATAGCTTTGTTTCTTGCAGCTCTTGTCTCAGCTACTAAGATTCTCTTTTTTGCAGATTTAATGTTAGCCAATCTGTACACCTCCATCGATTTTCGTAAATATCAATAATTCTCTGGTTTGCATCAGAGCCTGGACACGGACAGTCTAATGTAAACATACTCTTGTATTCTAGCGAAAATCCCCGGTTCTGTCAATAGTAAAAATGGGAAGAATTGAGATTTTTCGCAGGTTTTTCAGGAGTTTTTTTCAGAAGGCCGGAAATGACAGCAAAGGGATCGGCATAAAAGGATAAAAATATGCTTAAAAGTCTAAAATAAGAAAAAGTGTAAGAAAAACAAAGCATCAGGAGGAAGCGATGGCGCAGAATGATTTTAACCCCAGAACCGATCTGGCGGTGGAGGAGAGAGAGCAGTTTACAGAAGGAGAGGAGATTTCAGGAGTTGCGGTGGACGAGTGGGAGGGGGAGGGACGTCTTCGGCTGACCCGAGTGGAGATTAAAAACGAGCAGGGGGCCAGGGCCATGGGAAAACCGGCTGGCGTTTATGTAACCATAGAGTCAGAAGTTCTGGCAGAGGACGACCCGTCCTATCATGAGGAAGCTGCGGCAGAGCTTGGTAGGCAGCTGCGGGAGATGATTCACAGATGCTGTCCGGGAAAAGAGCGCCCGGCCGTGTTCGTGGCGGGCCTTGGAAATATGCAGGTGACTCCAGACTCCCTGGGGCCAAGGGTAATTGAAAATATGCAGATGACGCGTCACCTGAATCTGGAATACAGGAAGGATTTCTGCAGAACCCATGCTCTTCCCGTGCTGAGCGGAATTGCTCCTGGGGTAATGGGGCAGACGGGCATGGAGACGGCGGAGATTGTGAAGGGAGCGGCAGAGGAAACAAAGCCGGATGTGATTATCGCAGTGGACGCCCTGGCCGCCAGAAGCGCCAGACGGCTGGCCTCCACGATTCAGCTGGCTGACACTGGAATTCATCCGGGATCCGGCGTGGGAAACCACAGGAGGGGACTGACCAGGGAAGGTCTGGGAATTCCGGTGATTGCCGTGGGAATTCCTACTGTCATAGGAGCTGCGGCCATTGTCCATGATACGGTGAAGGCCATGATTCAGGCTCTTTTAAGGGAAAAGCAGACAGAAGACTATGGAGCTTACATGGAAAAAATCAGCTCTGAGGAGCAGTATCAGCTGATCCGGGAGCTTTTGGAGCCGGAGTTTGGCCCCATGTTCGTCACTCCCCAGGATATTGACGAGAGAGTGAGACGGCTGAGCTTCACTGTCTCCGAGGGAATTCACCAGGCGCTTTACAAAGAAGGGACAAACAGGTAAAAATACTGCCTGGCCTGTGGATTTCTCTGCGTGCAGGTTTTGCGCGGAGAGAACAAAAAAGCCGTTTTCCTGCATAGAATGTAAAAGGAAACGAAAAAGGTGGGACATGGATGGCAGGAAATTGGAGGCGCAGGCGGGGGATAGGAGGAGAAAAAAAGAAGCTCCTGGCAGGAGGACTTTCAGTCATTGTGCTTGTCCTGGCTGTTTTCGGAGCGGGAAAAACAGGGCTTCCGTCTGCAGCAGCCGTTCAGGAGGAGAGGACGGTATCCGGCGCCAATGCGTATGCTGCGCTCAGCTCTTGCGCAGCTCTGTGGTTTCCCACATGGATCGAGTCTGTTGACGGCGGGGAGAGGGAGGCGAAACAGGATGGAGCAGACGGTCTGACGTACTTTCTGGCAGACCGCCTGATGGAAGGAATGTTCTGGTATAGGGCGGCAGAGAGGGGAGAAGACGTGGGCCGGACAAAACCGGATCCGGCCTATGGCCGTTATAAAAAGAAGCAGGAACAGGCAAAGGAGTACAGCCGCCTGGCAGACTCCCTGTCGGCCAGCCAGATGTTCTCGGATTCCGATGAGGGGAGCGTTTTAGAGCCGGAAAGACAAGGAGCCGCATCTGCAGGAAGTTCTGACCTGTCTGCCGTTTCTCCTTCTCCTGCCATAGGAACGACGGCGGGGCGGAATCTGTTAGAGCGGGCAGGGCTTCCAGTGACAGGAAAAACCTACCTGGCAGAGCAGCTGGCGGACTATGATTATGTGATGAAGCATTTTTACACGGTTCACCCCACAGCGGCCGCAGGCAGAGACATGATTCAGGCAGAGGCATTTCTGGACAGAGATTTTTCTCTGAAACAGGAGACAGATAGCGGAAAGCCTCAGATTTTGATTTACCACAGCCATTCCCAGGAGGAGTTTGCTGATTATCATACGGGAAACAGGGAAGCTACCATCGTGGGGGCGGGGGAATATCTGGCTCAGCTTTTGGAGGAGAAGGGCTACCAGGTGCTTCACGATACTTCCGTGTACGATTTAAGGGATGGAAAACTGGATCGGAACAAGGCATATTCCTATGCCCTGGAGGGAGTGGAGAAGATATTGAAGGAGAATCCTTCCATCGAGGTAGTGCTGGATCTTCACAGAGACGGAGTGGACAGCAAAACCCGCCTGGTTCAGGAGGTAAACGGAAAGCCCACGGCTCAGATTATGTTTTTTAACGGAACCAGCCAGACGCCGGACGGGCCGATTTCTTATCTGGAAAATCCTAACCGGGAGGACAATCTGGCGTTCAGCTTTCAGATGAAGCTCTGCGCCGACGCGTTTTATCCGGGATACGCCAGAAATATATATCTGAAGGGACTGCGCTATAACCTGCATCTTCGTCCCAGGAGCGCCCTGGTGGAGGCAGGAGCCCAGACCAATACATACGAGGAGGTGAAAAATGCCATGGAACCGCTGGCAGAGCTGTTAGACACAGTGCTGGGAGGCGGAGGGTAAATGGAAAAATACTGCCGCCGGTACATAGAAACACCGCAGTAAACGCAAGGAATTGTTGCAGTAACCTGGAAAAAATGATATATTGGATTGCATAGAAAAGGACGCCGCCAGCTTTTATGCCGGCGGCGGAGATATTCCTGGAAGGATTCAAAGAATCACCGGAAAAATTTAGAAATGACAGAGAAAAGAGGAAAACAAATGGCAATAGTTGACCAGAGCAAAGTCAGAAATTTCTGCATTATCGCCCATATTGATCACGGCAAGTCAACCCTTGCAGACAGAATTATAGAGCAGACAGGACTTCTCACCAGCAGGGAGATGCAGGCGCAGGTGCTCGACAACATGGATCTGGAGCGGGAGAGGGGCATTACCATCAAATCTCAGGCTGTCCGCACCGTGTATCGGGCCAAGGACGGGGAGGAGTATATTTTTAACCTGATTGACACTCCAGGACATGTGGATTTCAATTACGAGGTATCCAGAAGCCTTGCCGCCTGCGACGGCGCAATCCTGGTGGTGGATGCGGCCCAGGGAATCGAGGCCCAGACGCTGGCCAACGTCTACCTGGCCCTGGATCACGATCTGGACGTATTCCCGGTTATTAATAAGGTAGATCTTCCAAGCGCAGATCCGGACCGGGTGGCGGCTGAGATCGAGGACGTGATCGGCCTGGAAGCCCACGACGCTCCCAGGATTTCCGCCAAGACAGGCTTAAATATTGATCAGGTGCTGGAGCAGATCGTGGAGAAGATACCGGCGCCCACCGGGGATCCGGAAGCGCCGCTGCAGGCCCTGATTTTTGATTCTCTCTACGATTCCTACCGGGGAGTCATCGTATTCTGCCGCATTAAGAACGGAACGGTGAAAAAGGGAACTCCTATTAAGATGATGGCCACGGGAGCCACAGCTGAGGTGGTGGAGGTAGGCTACTTCGGCGCGGGACAGTTTATTGCCTGCGACGAGCTGTCTGCGGGAATGGTAGGCTACATTACCGCCAGCATCAAGAACGTCCGGGATACCCGGGTGGGCGATACGATCACAAACCGTGAGAATCCATGCAGCAGCCCTCTTCCAGGCTATAAGAAGGTAACTCCCATGGTTTACTGCGGCATGTATCCGGCGGACAGCTCCAAGTATCCGGATCTTCGGGACGCCCTGGAGAAGCTTCAGTTAAACGACGCCGCCCTGTTCTTTGAGCCGGAGACCTCGCTGGCCCTGGGCTTTGGCTTCCGCTGCGGCTTTTTGGGACTTCTGCACCTGGATATCATCGAGGAACGTCTGGAGAGAGAGTACAACCTGGATCTGGTGACAACCGCGCCGGGCGTTATCTACCGGGTTTATAAGACAAACGGAGAGATGATTGAGCTGACCAATCCGTCCAATCTGCCGGATCCGTCGGAGATTGAGTATATGGAGGAGCCCATTGTGACGGCTGAGATTATGGTGACCTCCGACTATGTAGGCGCGATCATGCAGCTGTGCCAGGAGCGCCGGGGCAATTACCTGGGCATGGAGTACATTGAGGGAACGAGAGCCCTCTTAAAATATGAGCTGCCGTTAAACGAGATTATCTACGATTTCTTCGACGCCTTAAAGTCCCGATCCAGAGGCTACGCTTCCTTTGATTATGAGTTAAAGGGCTACGAGCAGTCGGAGCTGGTGAAGCTGGATATTCTCGTGAACCGGGAGGAGGTGGACGCCCTTTCCTTCATCGTGTTTGCCGGCTCTGCCTACGAGAGAGGCAGAAAGATGTGCGAGAAGCTGAAGGAGGAGATCCCGAGGCATCTGTTCGAGATTCCGATTCAGGCGGCCATCGGCGGCAAGGTAATCGCCAGAGAGACAGTGAAGGCCATGAGAAAAGACGTGCTGGCCAAGTGTTACGGCGGCGATATTTCCAGAAAGAGAAAGCTTCTGGAGAAGCAGAAGGAGGGTAAAAAGCGAATGCGCCAGATTGGAAACGTAGAGATTCCGCAGAAGGCGTTCATGAGCGTTTTAAAGCTGGATGAAGAGTAGGAAAAAGGAAGACTTATCCTGCCTGGAGCTTTACATTCACATTCCGTTCTGCGTCCGCAAGTGCGCATACTGCGATTTTCTCTCCTTTCCGTCTGGGGAGGAGGAGCGAGAGCGCTATGTGGAACGACTGACAGAGGAGATTGAGGAGGCGGGTGCTGTTTCCGAGGGCTATGTGGCGACTGCCATATTTTTCGGAGGCGGCACCCCCTCCGTGCTTACGCCGAAGCAGACGGAGCGCATCTTGGAGGCGGTGAAAAAAAGCTTTTATGTGGCGGAGGATGCGGAGATTACCACAGAGGTGAATCCGGGGACAGCGGACAGGGAGAAGCTTGCAGCATGGCGGCAGGCGGGAATCAACCGTTTGAGCTTCGGGCTGCAGTCCACAGAAAACAGAGAGCTTCAGTATCTTGGGCGGATTCACACCATGGAGGACTTTCTGGAAAGCTACCGGGACGCCAGAGAGGCAGGATTTGAAAATATTAATATTGACCTGATGTCTGCGCTGCCGGGACAGACCGTTTCTTCCTGGGAGAAAACCCTCAGAACCGTCGTTTCCCTTCAGCCGGAACATATTTCAGCCTACAGCCTGATTATCGAGGAGGGAACGCCATTCTGCCAGCTGTTTGGCGAAGATGGGGACGCAGAGGAGGAGAAAAAACGCCGCCAGTCCCTTGGCATTCCTGAGCTTCCGGACGAGGACGCGGAGCGCAGAATGTACTATGATACAGAACGGATTCTGGGAGAAGCCGGATACCATCGGTACGAGATTTCCAATTATGCGAAGCCGGGATATGAGTGCCGCCATAATAAAGGTTACTGGACTGGAACCGAGTATCTGGGCCTGGGGCTGGGAGCCTCCTCCTATATCAATATAAGAAGGGAAAAGGGAGACGCCGCGAAGATAAGCGCGTCCGGAGAAGAAAGCGGGGACATAAGGCAGCTGGAGCGGCGTTCCAATGTGAGGGATTTTAAGACGTATCTGAGTCTTACCCGGGAGGATTTCCGGGCGGGAAGGCAGATAGAGGAAAGAGAGCTTCTTACCAACCAGGCCCAGATGGAGGAATTCATGTTCCTGGGACTGCGCCTGACGAAAGGGATCTCTGAGGCGGAATTTTTCAGGCGTTTCAGCTGTACATTGGAAACGGTATATGGAGACGTTTTGGAAAAACTGGCCAGACAGGAGCTGATGGAAAGGTACGAGAGAGAAGGCGCGGCCTTCTGGCGGCTGACGAAGAGAGGCATTGACGTGAGCAACTGTGTGCTGGCGGAATTCCTGATGGAGTAAGGCGTGGAAAACGCAGGGATTATAAGAAAACACAGGTTTTACATAGATTCAGTAAGCAGGAAGAAGCTGCAGGTGTGGTGACGATAGCGAGGCTTTCGCAGGGAGATTTGCGCTAATTTCCGCCACCGAGCGAAGTGTCTGAGCCGCAGGCGAGTTTTCGCGAATGGCGGATAAAAAATGCGCGAATCGACTAGAAAACGCAGCTGGTCACCACACCTGCAGCTTCTGCAGTGTTAAAACAATCAGTTGCCACCCCATAGCCTTTGTGCTATCATGGTAGACAGCAAAAGACGGGGCGTCAGGGAGGAAATGAGAATGGAAATTACGCTGGTTCAGTATTTAATTGTATGTCCCCTGGTATTTCTGGCAGGACTGATGGATTCGATTGCAGGGGGAGGAGGCCTGATTTCCCTTCCGGCCTTTATGATAGCCGGAATTCCGGCCCATCTGTCCCTGGGAAGCAACAAGATGTGTTCTGTCATGGGAACGGTAGTGTCTACGGCCAGGTTTGCAAAAAACGGCTTTATCAATTTTAAGACGTCTGTCTGGTTTGCGGCGGCAGCGCTGATCGGATCGTCCATTGGATCCCACCTGATTCTGATGGTCAGCGAGGGTATCATAGAAAAGCTGATGCTGGTGATTCTTCCGGTGGTGGCAGTCTATGTGCTCTGGAATAAAAATCTGGGGGACGATTCCAAGGCAGGAACTATCTCAGCGGGGCGGAAGTTTGCCGTCAGCCTGGCGGCGGCTTTCATTGTAGGGGCCTACGACGGCTTTTACGGGCCGGGAACGGGAACCTTCCTGATTCTGATTCTGACGGGAGCGGCCCGCTATACCATGAAAGAGGCGGCGGGAACGACAAAGGTGATTAACCTGGCGTCCAATGCGGCGGCCTTTGCCACCTTCCTGTTAAACGGCAAGGTTCTGATTCCCCTGGGCTTTATCTCAGGACTGTTCTGCATTCTGGGACATTACATCGGATCCGGCCTTGTGCTGACAAACGGAAAGAAGATTGTGCGCCCGGTGGTGCTCATTGTGCTGGTCATTCTGTTTGTCAAGGTGCTGATGGGATAGCTGGAAGAGGAGAAGACACGGCGTTCAAATAAGATAGTGAAAGAAAATTGACAACAAACAGACAATAAACAGACAGAAGAAACGAGCGGAGGAAACTGCACATGAAATGGAAGAAATTTACGCTGACGACCACAACGGCGGCTGTGGATCTGGTCAGCAGCATGTTTGATGAGATTGGAATTGAGGGAATTGAGATTGAGGACAACGTGCCTCTGACGGAGAAAGAGACGAAGGGCATGTTTATTGACATTCTGCCGGAGCTTCCGCCGGATGACGGCACGGCGAAGGTCAGCTTCTATCTGGACGATGACGCAGACGTGGAGGGCATCTTGGCCCAGGTGAAAGAGGGGCTTGAGGAGCTGAAACTGTTCGTGGATCTGGGAACCTGTGAGATCGAGGCCTCCGAGACAGAGGACAAGGACTGGATCAATAACTGGAAGCAGTATTTTAAGCCTTTTACCGTGGACGATATCCTGATCAAGCCTACCTGGGAGACCATTCCGGAGGAGCACAAGGACAAGCTTTTAATTCAGATTGACCCGGGAACTGCCTTCGGCACAGGAATGCATGAGACTACCCAGCTGTGCATCCGCCAGCTGAGAAAGTATGTGACGCCTGAGACGAAGCTCTTAGACGTGGGAACGGGAAGCGGAATCCTTGGAATCGCAGCCTTAAAGCTGGGGGCTAAGGAGGTCTTTGGAACGGATCTGGATGAGAACGCCATCACAGCGGTAGGAGAAAATCTGGAGTCCAACGATATCGGGGCAGACCGATTTACGGTGGTTCAAGGCAATATCATCGACGACAAGGCGATCCAGGATCAGGCGGGCTACGAGTGCTACGATGTGGCGGTGGCCAACATTCTGGCGGACGTGATTATCATGCTCCAGAAGGAAATTCCGGTTCACATTAAAAAGGGCGGAATCTTCATCACCTCCGGCATTATCAATATGAAGGAAGAGGCAGTGAGAGAGGCCTTTGCAGCCAACGACGCCTTTGAGGTGGTGGAAGTGACCTATCAGGGCGAGTGGGTGTCTGTGACGGCAAAGCGCGTGAAATAAGAGGGGACAGAGCGGAACATGTATCATTTTTTTGTGGAAAGATCCCAGATTCACCCGGAATCTGTTACCATCACAGGGCCGGATGTGAATCACATAAAAAACGTGCTGCGGATGAAGCCGGGGGAGCAGGTGTTAATCAGCAACGGCGAGGATCGTGATTACCTGTGCCGTCTGACAGAAATTTCTGCCGACGCAGTGGAGGCGGAAATCCTGGAGGAGAGAGAGGAGACTACCGAGCTTCCGGCGAAGATCTGGCTGTTTCAGGGCCTTCCCAAAAGCGATAAGATGGAGCTGATTATCCAGAAGGCCGTGGAGCTGGGGGCCTATCAGATCGTTCCGGTGGCCACCAAGCGGGCTGTGGTGAAGCTGGATAAGAAGAAAGAGGAGGCCAAATTAAAGCGCTGGAACGCTATTTCCGAGAGCGCGGCCAAGCAGTCCAAGCGTCTCATTATCCCGGAGATCGCTCCTGTTATGAGCTTTGACGAGGCCCTGGCCTTTGTAAAGGATTTTGACAGCAGATGTATTCCCTACGAGTGCGCGTCAGGCATGGACTCTGTGAGGCAGTTTGTGGAACAGACTGGCCCGGGACAGAAAATCGCGGTCTTTATCGGGCCGGAGGGCGGCTTTGAGGAGACAGAGATTGAGAAAGCCAGGGAGGCGGGAGTAGTTCCCGTAAGCCTTGGAAAGAGGATTCTCAGGACAGAGACAGCGGGGCTGGCGCTTCTGTCCGTGCTGGCCTTCCGTCTGGAAGGCGGCCTGTAGAGGAAAGATAAAAAAGGATGGATAAAATGGAAGCATATTTTGACAATTCGGCCACTACCAGAGTGTTTGACTGCGTAAAGGACGCGGTGGTAAACGCCATGACAGTGGATTACGGCAATGCGGCGGCCCGCCACATGAAGGGCGTGGAGGCAGAGCGGCTGATTAAGGAGGCCAGGGCGGAGATTGCCAAATCTCTCAAGGTACAGGAAAAAGAGATTCTGTTTACCTCCGGCGGAACAGAATCCAACAACACAGCCTTGATCGGAGCGGCTTTCGCCAACCAGAGAGCAGGAAAGCACCTGATCACCACAGGGGTGGAGCACGCCTCTATCTACAATACCATGGAGTTTCTGCGGGAGCAGGGATTTGAGATTACCTACCTTCCGGTAGATTCCTACGGCTGCATTTCCCTGGAGGAGCTGGCCCAGGCAGTGAGAGAGGACACGATTTTAGTCTCCGTCATGTATGTGAACAACGAGATTGGAGCCGTGGAGCCGGTGGAGGAGATTTCAAAGGTCATTAAGGCGAAAAATCCTAAGACCCTGTTTCATGTAGATGCCATTCAGGCCTACGGAAAATATGTGATCCGCCCGAAGAAGCAGGGAATCGACCTTTTGTCTGTCAGCGGCCACAAGATCCACGGCCCCAAGGGCGTGGGCTTCCTCTATATTGACGAGAAGGCCAAGGTGCGCCCGATTCTCTTCGGCGGCGGCCAGCAGAAGGGAATGCGATCCGGAACGGAGAACGTGCCTGGCTGCGCCGGCCTGGGAGCCGCTGTGCGGGAGGTTTACAGAGAACACGAGGCGAAGATTGAGAAGCTGTACCAGATAAGAGAACGGCTGATTGCAGGCTTAAAGGAGCTGCCCGGCGTCACCATTAACGGACATGAGGGACGGGAGAATGCGCCCCAGATTGTCAGCGCCAGCTTCGAGGGAGTGAGAAGCGAGGTGCTTCTCCACGCTCTGGAGGATCGGGGCGTCTACGTTTCCTCCGGATCCGCCTGTTCAGTGAACCACCCGGGCGTCAGCGGAACTCTGAAGGGAATCGGCGTGAAGAAAGAGCTGTTAGACTCCACCATCCGCTTCAGCTTCGGTCTGTTTAACCAGCCGGAGGAGGCGGACTACTGTCTGGAGGTTTTAAGAGAGCTGCTGCCTGTGCTCCGAAGATACAGAGCTAAATAAAGGAAGAACACTGAGAGAAGAAAATTAGAAAGAGGATGAACATGTTTCAGTCATTTTTGATAAAATATGCCGAGATCGGCTTAAAAGGAAAGAACCGGTACGTATTTGAGGACGCGCTGATGAAGCACATCCGCCGGTCCTTAAAGGAGTTAGAGGGAACCTTTGCAGTGACAAAGGAATCAGGACGTATTTACGTGGAGGCCAAGTCTGAGTTTGACTACGACGAGGTGGTGGAGGCTCTCCAGAGAGTGTTCGGCATCGCCGCAATCTGTCCTGTGACGCGCGTGGAAGATCTGGGCTTTGAGGAGCTGAAAAACCAGGTGGTTTCCTACATCAGGGCTGCTTACAAGGAGCAGAACTTTACCTTCAAGGTAAACTGCCGCCGTGCCAACAAGCAGTATCCGGTACACTCCGATGAGATGAACCGGGAGCTGGGTTCCATTATTCTGGATACCTTCCCGGAGACAAAGGTGGACGTACACAATCCACAGGTGCTGTTAAACGTGGAGGTCAGAAGCAAGATCAATATTTACTCCCTGGTGATTCCAGGCCCGGGCGGTATGCCTGTGGGAACCAACGGAAAGGCCATGCTCCTTCTCTCCGGCGGAATCGACAGCCCGGTAGCAGGATACATGATTTCCAAGAGAGGCGTTATCATTGAGGCCGTGTATTTCCACGCTCCGCCTTACACCAGCGAGAGAGCGAAGCAGAAGGTCATCGACCTGGCCAAGCAGGTAGCCCGCTACTCCGGCCCCATTAAGCTTCATGTAGTCAACTTTACAGACATCCAGCTCTACATTTACGATAAGTGTCCTCACGAGGAGCTGACGATTATCATGCGCCGCTATATGATGAAGATTGCCGAGGATCTGGCCAAGAAGGACGAGTGCCTGGGTCTGATTACAGGTGAGAGCATCGGACAGGTGGCTTCCCAGACCGTTCACTCTCTGGCAGTGACCAACGAGGTCTGCACTCTTCCTGTTTTCCGCCCGGTGATTGGCTTCGATAAGCAGGATATTGTAGATATTTCTCAGAAAATCGGAACATTTGAGACATCGATTCAGCCATACGAGGACTGCTGCACCATTTTCGTGGCCAAGCACCCTGTCACAAAGCCGAATCTGGATTTAATCAGACGTTCTGAGAAGAAGCTGGCTGAGGGAATCGAGGAAATGATTAAGACAGCAGAGGAGACGGCAGAAGTCATCTGGTGCTAGAACTGGGGGAGCGCTGCAGGCAGCTGCCTTTTAAAGGAGGGATAGGGTATGAAGTTCTGGAGAGAAAAAAGAAAGCTCTGTATTATAGTTGCATTGACTGCTCTTCTGATATCGGCAGGTCTCATATGGGCAGGCCGGAGAAGTTCTGAGCTGTCTGTTTCAACAGAAGAAATCTGCTCGAACCTGAGCAGCCAGTCCTCCTTTTCTTTTATAAAGACGTCCCTCCATAAAACCATCAGGGGAACCGTGGAGGAGGACACCATAAAGTTTACCTATCTTTCTGAGCCGACGGAGGCGCTGCAGGCAGCTGCCTTTGATCCGGATACAGGAGAGACGGATCTTCAGTATTCCGAGTATCACATCAGGCAGGAGGACGGCTGGCTGTTCTGCAGGTATAAGGATGGCAGATGGGAGGAGAGCAGGCCGGAGGAGTTTTCACCGGAGGATTTCCTGAAACGAGTGTCCTTCTCGATTGACGGAGTAGACCTGGCTGTGATTGATAAGTGGAATTATGTCAGAACAGAAGAACTGGGGGAGCGGAAGGCCAGGCTTTTTAAGGGAACCTGCCCGGTTGAAGAATACTTAAAGGCAAAGACAGAATTGGCCGGATATAAGTATTTCGGAGTCAGTGACCAGTCAGGAGACTTGGGAGAGATAGAGGCAGAGATCTGGATCGATAAAGACTCGGACGAAGTCCTGAAGCTGAGATACGACATTACCCGGGCCAGAAAGCAGTACCAGGAAGGCATGGGGATTGACGTGTTCGAGGTGGCTCTCAGCGATGAGATTGTCCCCTTCGCCCTTCCGGAGGAGCTGTAACATAAAAGAAAGAGCAGAAAGTTTCCGGTGATTTCCATTGGAACGGGGAAACTTTCTGCTCTTTCTTTTTAATATTCCTACTCTACGATGTACGGAGCCAGAACGGTGAGAATCTCATCTACCTGGGTCTCGGAATGAATATTTAAATCAATCGGCTTGGACAGATCCAGGCTGAAAATACCCATGATAGATTTGGCGTCGATCACGTATCTTCCGGATACCAGATCAAAATCAACGTCGAATTTGGCTAAATCGTTTACGAAGGATTTAACTTTATCAATAGAATTAAGAGAAATGCGAACTGTTTTCATGAGAAACCTCCTCCGGCCTGTGCGTGCCGTTTTGTTTTATATTTGGCTTTTTGGCGTTAGTATGCGCTTACGCCGTCCTGTTTCTATACTACAAATTTAACGGAAAAAAGTCAAGTGCGAGATAGGGAGAAACGTGTAAAGTTTTGTTTAAAAAAGAGTAATGCCGCCGTACAGCGGAATGGGCCAAAAGCAGGCGCCGGCAGAAAGGGGACAGGAGAGGCGATGGAAGAGAAAAAAAGAATTAAAATTGCTCTCGGGGAGTTTGGAACCGGGAGCGGAAGCCAGGAAACGTTTGAGAAAATTTCAGACAGAATGGCCAGGGAGGCAGCCAGGGCGGGAGCGAAAATTTTGTGTCTTCCGGAGCTGTCTGCCTGCGGCTATTTTATCAGACGGGAGGAGCTTCTGAAGGCGGCGCTGACTGCTGAAAAGCAGGGAGAAAAGATGGCCAGGACGGCGAAAAAGTACGGAATTTCCCTGATTTTCGGATATCCGGAGCGGGACGGGGAAACGATTTATAATTCCTGTCTGGCAGTGGGAGCGGACGGAAGCTGCATCCAGAATATCAGAAAGGTCAATCTGTGGAAAAGCGAGAAAAAGAGGTTTTCAGAAGGGCGGGATTTCCCAGTGTTTAAAACCTGCGCCGGACGGACTGCCGCTGTGCTGTGCTATGACTTGGAATTTCCTGAACCGGCCAGAATCGTATCCATGAACGGGGCCAGACTGATCTTCTGCCCTGCGGCCTGGAGTTTTGCGGCAGAGCGCAGATGGGAGGTCGATCTGGCTTCAGCCGCTCTCTGCAATCTGGCCTTTACGGCGGGAGCCAATTACAGGGATGAAAACTGCTGCGGAGGTTCCTGCGTGTACGGCCCGGATGGAAGACAGAGAAGCCCGGAGAAAGAAATTCCCATTGAGCTTTCCGGCGCGGGAGAAAGCCGCCTGCTGATCTTTGAGCTGGATCTGGACGAGACAGAAAAGGAGAGGGGAAAAGTTCCCTATTACGAGGACTGGAAGGGAGAGCTTTACGGGAATCTCATGAAAGAGGCGTGGGAGAAGAGGAAGCAGAGCGGCAGTTTATTTTCAAGTGGACTTTCCCCCTCTTAATATGGTAAAATTACGAGAACTGCTGAACGTGTGTCAGCCCAGGAAAACGAACGAGAAAAAGGAAATATAGATCATAGCTTGAGAGAAAGGAAACGTGAAAATGAGAAAAGCTGCCCTTCACAATTTAGGATGCAAGGTAAACGCTTACGAGACAGAGGCCATGCAGCAGATGTTAGAAGACGCTGGATACGAGATTGTTCCATTTAAAGAGGGAGCGGACGTGTATGTGATCAACACTTGCTCTGTCACCAACGTGGCTGATAAAAAATCCCGCCAGATGCTTCATCGGGCAAAGAAGATGAACCCATCGGCAGTGGTGGTGGCCGCAGGCTGCTATGTGCAGGCGGCAGGCGAGGAGCTTTTAAAGGACGAGGCGGTGGACATTGTAGTCGGAAACAACAGAAAGCAGGATCTGGTGTCTATTTTAGACCAGTATTTTGCAGAGCACCAGGGAGTGGAGAACATTATTGACATAGGAAAGACAGGGGAATACGAGCCTCTTCACATCAGAAAAATCTCCGATCACACCAGGGCCTTTATCAAGGTGCAGGACGGCTGCAACCAGTTTTGCAGCTACTGCATTATCCCCTACACCAGAGGCCGCGTCAGAAGCAGGCAGATAGAGGACGTGGTGAGAGAGGTGGAGGAGCTTGCCGCCTCCGGCTATAAGGAGATCGTCCTGACGGGAATCCATTTAAGCTCCTACGGTGTGGATTTTAAGGAGGAGAACATCGGCCTTTTAGATCTGATTGTGCGCCTGGATCAGGTTCCCGGGGTGGAGCGGATCCGCCTGGGCTCTCTGGAACCCCGGATCATCACAGAAGAGTTCGCCGGTACGCTGGCTGGTCTTAAGAGCTTCTGCCCCCATTTCCACCTGTCCCTGCAGAGCGGATGCGACGAGACGTTAAAGAGGATGAACCGCCACTACACCACAGAGGATTACGCCCACCGGTGTGAAATTCTCAGGAAATATTTTGAAAATCCGGCTATTACCACAGACGTGATCGTGGGCTTTCCGCAGGAGACGGAGGAGGAGTTTGAGACGACCAGGGAATTCCTGCGCCGGGTTCATTTCTACGAGATGCACGTTTTTAAATATTCCAGGAGAGAGGGGACAAGGGCCGCTGTCATGGAAGGCCAGGTTCCGGAGCAGGAGAAGAACAGGAGAAGCGATATTCTTCTGGATCTGGAGGCGGAGCTGTCTGATGCTTACCGCCGTTCCTTCCTGGGAAAAGAGGAAGAGGTGCTTTTGGAGGAGCGGGTGTCTGCAGAGGGCCGCGACTATATGATCGGCCATACGAGACAGTATGTGAAGGCAGTGGTTCCCTACCGGGAGGGCCTTAAAAACGTGACGGTCAGGGGAAAACTTGAGAGAATGGTGACAGACGAAATTCTGTTTTTGGCAGAGGAATAGAGCCTGCCCGTTGTCTTAAGAAATATTTTTCTTGCCGAATGGGATATTTTGGGTTAGAATAAATGAGAGTAGTAAAAGGACGTGAGAGATAACCATGGGTGATATGAAGAATACGCAGTTTTTTAAAACAGTACAGGATGATACAAAGCTGGAGGTGAGCCAGGTTCTGGAGCAGGTATACTTTGCTCTGACAGAGAAGGGCTACAACCCGATTAACCAGATTGTAGGGTATATTATGTCAGGAGACCCCACCTATATCACCAGCCACAAAAGTGCCAGAAGCCTGATTATGAAGGTAGAGCGTGATGAAATTCTGGAAGAGCTGATGAAAAATTATGTGGAGACGCGGCTTAGATAAAGGCAGGAAAAGCGGGAAGCAGAACCGGCAGGGAGTATCTCCCGGGATTCTGCCCCGCTTTGGCGGTATATTCAGCTGATATACGGAAAGCCGCACAGGCAGAGAATGCGAAAGCGGAATCGGACATACAGAAACAGGGAGTTGGCATTGCGCCAGCTTGTTTTATAGTGGGAAAATACCCTCAGTCTGCAGGAGCACACACGGTTCCTGTAAACGGAGGGTTTATGGAGAGCCAGTAAAATGAGAATAATGGGACTTGACTTCGGTTCCAGAACCACAGGAGTGGCAGTCAGCGATCCCCTGGGGATAACGGCCCAGGGCGTAGAGACGATTGTCCGCAAGGATGAGAATAAGCTGCGCCAGACCTGTGCCAGAATTGAGGAACTGATCAAAGAGTATGAGATTGAGGAAATCGTGTTAGGATATCCTAAGAACATGAACAATACGGCAGGAGAGCGGGCGGAGAAGACAGAGGCATTTAAGGCCATGCTGGAACGCCGGACGGGAAAGCCGGTGATTCTCTGGGACGAGCGTCTGACGACCATAGCCGCCGAGCGGGTGCTTATGGAGAGCGGCGTCCGCAGGGAGAACAGAAAGGCAGTGGTGGACAAGATCGCCGCCGTTTTGATTCTGCAGGGATATCTGGATTCGCGAAGCGTTTAGAAGATAACTGAAAAAAACAGACAGGAGACAGAAAATGAACGATATGTTTGATAAAATAGATGAAATGGAAAATAAGATTACCCTTCAGTCTGAGGACGGAGAGCCGATTGATTTCTATGTTCTCGAGGAGACGAAGTTAAACGGGGAAAATTTCCTTTTAGTAACAGATTCTAAAGAGGGGGACGGCGAATGCTACCTTCTTAAGGATATATCAAAACCAGAGGACGCTGAGGCAGTGTATGAATTCGTAGAGGAGGACGGCGAGCTTGATTACCTCTCCCGGATTTTCAACGAGCTGATGGGCGACATGGGGATTGAGATAGAATAAGACATCGGAGGTGCGATTTATTTGAAAAAGGACACAAAAAATAATAAGGTAAAGATTATACCGCTCGGAGGCCTGGAGCAGATCGGAATGAATATGACGGCCTTTGAGTACGAGGACAGTATTATTGTGGTGGACTGCGGACTGGCCTTCCCCAGCGACGACATGCTGGGCATTGACCTGGTCATTCCGGACGTCACCTATCTGAAGAACAACATTGACAAGGTCAAGGGCTTTGTGATCACCCACGGACATGAGGATCACATCGGCGCCCTTCCCTACGTGCTGAAGGACGTGCCTGCGCCGGTGTACGGCACAAAGCTGACCATCGGGCTGATTGAGCACAAGCTGAAGGAGCACAACATGCTGCGCACCATCAAGAGAAAGGTGGTAAAGCACGGCCAGTCCATTAACCTGGGCTGCTTCAGGGTGGAGTTTGTGAAGACGAACCACAGTATTGTGGACGCTTCTGCCCTGGCGATTTTCACACCGGCGGGCATCATTGTCCACACCGGCGACTTCAAGATCGACTACACGCCTGTATTCGGCGAGCCGGCTGATCTGCAGCGGTTTGCGGAGCTTGGAAAGAAGGGCGTTCTGGCCCTGATGTGCGACAGCACCAACGCCATCCGCCCCGGCTTTACTATGTCGGAGAGGACGGTAGGAAAGACCTTTGACGCTATTTTCTCAGAGCATCAGAACAACCGGATTATCGTGGCAACCTTCGCTTCCAACGTGGACCGTGTGCAGCAGATTATCAGCTCTGCCTGCAAGTATGGCAGAAAGGTAGTGATCGAGGGCCGCAGCATGGTGAACGTCATCGGAACAGCCAGCGAGCTGGGCTATATTGACATTCCGGAAGGCACTCTGATTGACATTGAAAACCTGAAAAACTACAGGCCGGAGGATACAGTATTAATTACCACAGGAAGCCAGGGCGAGTCCATGGCGGCTCTCTCCAGAATGGCGGCCAGCCTTCACAGAAAGGTATCCATTATGCCGGGAGACGTGGTGATTTTAAGCTCCACACCGATTCCGGGCAACGAGAAGGCAGTTTCCAGGGTAATCAACGAGCTGTCCATGAAGGGAGCCGAGGTGATTAACCAGGATACCCACGTTTCCGGCCACGCCTGTCAGGAGGAGATTAAGCTTATCTACTCTCTGGTGCGCCCGAAATACGCTATTCCTGTTCACGGCGAGTACCGCCACCTGATGGCCCAGAAGAAGCTGGCAGAGTCTATGGGAATTCCAAAGGAGAACGTGATTGTCATGTCCTCCGGAGATGTGATCGAGATCGGAGACGAGGGCTATAAGACGGTAGACCACGTTCAGTCCGGCGGCATTCTGGTAGACGGACTGGGCATCGGCGACGTGGGCAATATTGTCCTCAGAGACCGCCAGAACCTGGCTCAGAACGGTATTATTGTGGTGGTTCTCACCCTTGAAAAATACAGCAACCAGCTGCTTGCAGGGCCGGATATTGTGTCCAGAGGCTTCGTGTATGTGAGAGAGTCCGAGGATCTGATGGACGAGGCCCAGGCCATTGTGGACGCAGCGGTTCAGGACTGCTTAAAGCGCCACGTCAGCGACTGGGGCAAGATTAAGAACATTATCCGCGACAGCTTAAGCGATTTCCTGTGGAAGAGAATGAAGAGAAATCCGATGATTCTTCCGATTATCATGGAAGTATAGCGCTGGAGATAAAAGACAGCGAAGGACAGACTGCGAGGAAATGAGATATGAGCCGTAGAACGAGGGAAATTAACCGGGTGACAGGAGGAATTATAAGTATCTCTCTGAAGCTGATTCTGTTAGCTCTTGTCTGCATTCTCATGTATGAGGGCGTGACAAGAGGCTACAGCTTCGGCCATGAGATCTTTGCCCCTGCGCCCATGGCCCAGGGGGAGGGAGTATCGAGGCAGGTTACAGTGGAGAAGGGAATGTCGGCCATGGAGACAGGGAAACTGTTAAAGGCCCAGGGCCTGATTCCCAATGAGTACGTGTTTGCCATAGAAGCCTCCCTCTATGAGTACGAGATTCACCCGGGAACCTATACCTTTAACACTGCTCAGACCTCCATGGACATGCTTCAGATGCTGGATGACAGTCCGGGAGTTTCCGATGAGGAGACAGAGGAGAAAGAGGAGAAAGAATGATTGTAAACGAGAGACTGACTTCCTATCTCCATTCTCTGGATCGGGGAAATGGAGAGCTTTTAGACAGGATTGAGGCGGAGGCGGTAAGGGATTTTGTCCCGATTATCAGAAAAGAGACGGGAGCCCTCTTAAAAACGCTGGTGGCTTTAAAGCAGCCCAGGGCGATTCTGGAGGTGGGAACGGCGGTGGGCTACTCTGCCCTTCTGATGGGCCGGGCGATGCCTGCCGGCTGCCATCTCACCACCATAGAAAAGTATGAGAAGCGCCTGCCGATTGCCAGGGAGAACTTCCGGAGAGCCGGCATGGAGGACAGAATCACCCTGTTAGAGGGGGATGCGGAGGAGATCCTGGCGGGCCTTACGGGAACCTGGGATTTTATCTTCATGGACGCAGCCAAGGGCCAGTATATCCACTGGCTTCCTGACGTGCTGAGACTGATGAAAGAGGGAAGCGTGCTGGTATCTGACAACGTGCTGCAGGAAGGGGATATTATTGAATCTCATTATCTTGTGGAACGGCGTAACCGTACAATCTATAAAAGAATGAGAGAATATCTCTGGCAGCTGACTCACAGCCCGGTGCTTCGTACATCGGTGCTTCCTCTTGGAGACGGAGCGGCTGTAAGTGTAAAAACAGGAGAACAGGTTTATGAAACGACCAGAACTATTGGTTCCGGCGAGCAGCCTTGAGGTTTTAAAGGTTGCCGTCATATATGGTGCAGATGCTGTTTACATCGGCGGAGAAGCTTTTGGACTTCGTGCAAAGGCTAAGAATTTTTCAAAAGAAGATATGTGTGAGGGAATCGCATTTGCCCATTCCCATGGTGTAAAGGTTTATGTGACAGTAAACATCCTGGCGCATAACCGTGATCTTGAGGGTGTAAGGGAATATCTTCAGGAACTGAAGGAGATCGGACCGGACGCACTGATCATCGCAGATCCGGGAATCTTTATGTATGCAAAGGAAATCTGCCCGGAGATCGAGCGTCACATCAGTACACAGGCAAATAATACCAATTATGAGACTTACCGTTTCTGGTATAACCTTGGTGCCAAACGTGTGGTAAGTGCAAGAGAGCTTTCTCTGGAAGAGATCCGGGAGATCCGGGCACATATTCCGGAGGATATGGAGATTGAAACGTTTATTCACGGTGCCATGTGCATTTCCTATTCCGGAAGATGTCTTCTCAGTAACTTTATGGCAGGAAGAGATGCCAATCAGGGAGCCTGTACCCATCCCTGCAGATGGAAATATTCTGTTGTGGAGGAGAAGCGTCCGGGAGAATACATGCCGGTATTTGAAAATGAGAGAGGAACTTTTATTTTTAATTCCAAGGATCTCTGTATGGTAGAACATATGGAAGATATCCTTACAAGCGGTATTGACAGCCTGAAGATCGAAGGACGTATGAAAACAGCTCTTTATGTGGCAACAGTGGCAAGAACCTACCGCAAAGCCATTGACGACTGTATGGAAAGTCCGGAAAAATATCATGCAAATATGCCGTGGTATCAGGAGCAGATCTCAAACTGTACCTACCGTCAGTTTACCACCGGATTTTTCTACGGAAAGCCGGATGAGAATACCCAGATCTATGACAGCAACACATATGTAAGAGAATACACATATCTTGGATTTGCAGAAGAGATCGATGAGAGAGGTCTGGCAAGACTGACACAGAGAAACAAGTTTTCTGTAGGAGAGACCATCGAGATCATGAAACCGGACGGAAGGAATATTCCGGTCACAGTGGAAGCCATTTATAATGAAGAGGGCGAAGCTATGGAGAGTGCACCACATGCTCAGCAGAGGATCTATGTGAAACTGACTGAGATGCCGGAGGTATTTGATATTCTCCGAAGAGGTGAATGATCCGAAAGGGTGGATAAGAGAGTAAAGGGGAGAACGAAAAGAACGTTCTCCCCTTTACTGATTTTCAGGAAAAAGAGTACGGAGTTTTCGAAGAGCGTTCTTTTCGATACGGGATACATAGGAGCGGCTGATGGAGAGATTTTCAGCAATCTCTCGCTGGGTCAGTGGCTCCTGGCCATTCAAACCGTAGCGGCAGCAGATCACCTGGTATTCCTTTGGGGAGAGTACTGTCCGGATATAACGGAGAAGATAGGAAATGCTGTCCCTTTTGAAACAATCATCCACAACATCAACGGGTGGACTTTCAATGATATCGAGAAGGCTGATCTCGTTGCCTTCCCGGTCTGTGCCGATGGGTTCATAGAGAGAAACTTCTCTGGAACGTTTCCTGCGGGCACGGAACATCATGAGAAGCTCATTGTCAATGCACCGTGCAGCATAAGTGGAAAGCTTGGAAGTCCGGCTGGGATCAAAGGTGGAAATGGCTTTGATCAGACCTATGGTGCCTATGGAGATCAGATCATCCTGATCCTCGTCACATCCCTGATATTTTTTTGCAACATGTGCTACGAGGCGGAGATTGTGTTCGATAAGGATATTTTTTGCTTCCGGATCGCCCCTTTGGAGCTGTAGAAGATAGAACTGCTCTTCCGCAAAAGAAAGCGGTTTCAGAAAGGTTTTCAAGGGTTCACCTCAAAGGGGATTTCCTTATAGCTTATGAGCCGGACGTGCTTTTCGTGCTTTTCCAACAGAAACTTTATAAAAAGGACAGAGGCGAACACCTGTTGCGCCACATTCTGATCTGGTGTATAATCATAAAATACGAGTGACAACAATCAGTGTATATTGATGAGGAGTATATATTTTGAAAAAGAGGATAGAACAGCTTCTTAACGGAAAATTTATTTATGAACAGCCTGGGCTTCTGTTTTCACAGGATCGTATTTTCGCTACGCTGAAGGCAGGAGAGACTACAAAGGATGAGATTTATTTCGGTACCGATGACAACCGCAGGATCAGTGGCTTTGTGACTTCATCTGACCGGAGACTGGTGCCCGGATTTGACCGCTTTTCCGGAACCACAGTGCGCATGCCTTATGGGGTAGATGCAGAGGGAATGAAGCCGGGAGAGAGTTTTGAAGGCTGGCTGTGTTTTACTACCAGTATCGGAGAATATAAGCTGCCGTTCACTGTACAGGTACAGACGGAAGAGGTGAAGAGTGCAGGCAGAAAGGTATCTTCTCTGGAAGAATTTCTGCACATTGCAAAGGAAGATTTCCATGAGGCTTACCGGATCTTTACAGAACGACATTTTTCCCTGATCCTGAGTGATCAGAGCGAGAAGATCCGTTCTCTTTATGCAGGAATGTCACAGCAGCCGGTGACCTATCAGCATCTGGAGGAATTTCTGATCGCAGCCGGTGCCAAGGAAAAGGTGACATTGAGTCTGAACAGAGAAGAGGCCGGTTTTTATGATGTCAGTGAATCTGTTCAGGAATCCCTTTATATCCACAGGAGCGGATGGGGACACCTGCGGGCAGATATTGAGGTAAATGGGGATTTTCTGGAGGCAGGCAAGCATGTGGTCACAGAAGAGGATTTTATCGGAAGTACCTGTGAAATAAACTATGTGATCCGCCAGGAAAAACTGGGAAAAGGAAATCAGTACGGCGAGATCATTGTAAAAACCCCATACCAGAAACTGGTATATCACGTTCTTGCATCCAGAGGAACTGAGAGTGCCGTGAACCTGGATCTTCTGGAAAAACAGTACCGGATATCTCTGATGAAGGAATACCTGGGATATCTCTGTAAAAGAACAGATTTTCAGGCCTGGACAGCCTCTACTCATGAGAAGCTTGACCGTATGGGCGAAAACGGACTGAAATATCCGGAATATCAGCTTCTGGAAGCCTATCTTCTTCATCTGGAAGGAGAAGATGACCAGGCTTCAGAAATCCTTGAGCGTTATCAGAATAAATCCTTTCATCACAATGAACTGGAACTGGCAGGGATTTATCTGTATCTGTGTACACAGACCGGGCTGTACCGGGATAAGGAACAGGCCCTCCGCAAGGTACAGAATTTCCAGATGCAGAAGGAAGACAGCTTTATCCTTCTGAAACTGGTATTTGAAATGGATCATACGCTTTCTCCGTCAAAAAAGATCTTTCTGATGGAGGAACTTTTTGAGCGGGGATGTACAAGTCCTTTTCTGTATCTGGAAGCATGGAACAGTATTTGTGCAGATATGTCTCTGCTGCATCGAATCAATGGGTTCTGGGCCCAGGTATTCCTTTTTGCAGGAAAAGAACAGATGCTGACGGAAGAGCTGGTCATGCGCCTGGCATATCTTTCCGGTTATGAGAAAGCTTTTAACGAAAGTCTGTACCGTGCTATGGCCATGGGATGTGAAGCCTTTCCGTCGGATGATACCGTGGAAGCTATCTGTAAATATATTATGAAGGGAAATCCAAGAAAACCGGAATATTTTCAGTGGTTTTCCGCTGCCGTGGACCGCGGGATCCGGATCACACGGCTGTATGAATATTATGTGGAAACACTGGATACTTCTTATCGGAGAGTCCTGCCGAAACCGCTTTTGATGTATTTTACCTATAACAACAATACTCTCGGTGATTCCAAGCGTGCCTATCTGTATGCATGCATCATTGCAGGGAAGGAACGTGATCCACAGACATACGAAAATTATCGTGAAAGCATGGAGGAATTTGCTTTCCGTAAGTTACGGGAAGGCCGGATGAATGAAAATTATGCCGCTGTTTATCAGGAATTCATGCGGGAACCATCGGACAGCGAAAAAGCGCAGGTGATCGCCTCCAGAATGTTTACCTGCCGGCTGTATACGGATGATCCGAAGGTCCGCAGTGTGATCGTCCGTCACAGACAGATGAAACAGGAAGAAATCTATCCGTGTATCCATGGGATCGCTTACCCAAGGATCTGCAGCGAAGATGCGGCCGTTGTATTTCAGGATGAAAAACAGAGACGTTATGCTGCTACGGTAGATTATAATCTGACACCACTTTTTGATGATCGTGAGATGGTTCCGGCAGTGCTGGAAAAAGGGGCGGATTGTATTGTCTGCATGGATGATGCCATCTGCATACAGGTACTTCGCAAGCTGCGGCAGGAACACATAAAAGTGCCGCAGGATATCCGTGTGGCATCGTTTTACAACAGTTCCGTGCTCGAGAACAATATACCATCGATCACTTCGTTGTCTTTCAATGC
>ERZ779820.214-NODE-214-length-40644-cov-30.771909_pt1 | contig 40644 bp, 28 predicted proteins | sample MGYA00511563_ERZ779820 | MGnify/ENA primary metagenome ERZ779820 (study PRJEB29588, sample SAMEA1964852) | human gut metagenome | biome: human gut; feature: human-associated habitat; material: faeces | place: Denmark | collected 2008/2010 ...
TGGTGTTATATAAAGCAATGTTATATCCTAAAACCATACCATTATTGCAGATTAATTTCCTAAAGAACCTGATGGAAAAGGATGAAATAATTGATTTAAATAACCCAATATTTATAAAAAATGAATAAATGAAAATAATGCCTTATAAACTACTTAAAGTAGTTTATATAATACTTGCTATAATTGCAGTAGTTATGTATACATTAAGTTTAATATTTAATATTTAAAGATTATGATTGATTACATTGTATTTCCTGTTGCTGATATAGATGAAGAGAAGTCAGCAAAGATTGATGAACTTAATTTAGTTCCTCGTAGTAATGTTAGTAAAGACAAAGTATTGATGAAGTGCCAACATTATAAAGAAGTGTTTCCTGAAAAAGTAACTAGAACAGTTACTACTGATGAAGAAGGATTGGAAATTATTAGTATTGAATATCCTTATGAAACTTATTCTAATGAAGCACTTGCTACTTTATTGTCAAGTCCTGAATGGAATTTTAAAGAAGATGAGGTAATAGAAGATTCCCCCATAGAGGAGTGACATCACTTTTATTGCTTAACTCTAAGCTCTGCTTATAACAAGTAGGGCTTTTATTTTGTTCATACAATACCTAACTTTTAATAAAATTATTATTTATAGCTAAAATAGATTAATGGTCGAACTTCTTATATTATCCTTTGTTATGAGTGTATAGTAGCTGCTATAAGATATTCTTAATTTATTAATCTAAACCTTATTTATTATGCAAGTAATTGAAAAAGTTAAAGTTGTTCCTGAAAGCTATAATGGTGCAGGGATGGACGGTATGTACGGTCGCCGTGATATTAACGGTAAAGCTAATGCAGGTCTTACGCTTGGTATTATCGGTACTGCTCTTGGAGCTTGGGCTTTATTTGGCAATCGTCGTTCTGCTGGTGTTTTCGGAACTGGTGCAGGTCTTATGGGAGACGGTTCTACTAACATTAATGTAGTTGGTGCTGGAATGGGAAGTGCCAGTGCTCCTACTGCTTTCCAAGCATGGAGTAAATCTTGTGAGGATACTCTTGCTTTGCAGGGTGGTTTATATCAGTGGGCTTTAACTCAACAGAACCAACGCTTCCAAGACCGTCAGGTAATAGATGGTGAAATGTTCGGTTTGTATAAGTCACAGATTGATGCAGACTTCTTGCTGTACAAGGGAAACCGTGATAACTACGATTCTCTCAAAGCAGAGATTAGTGAACTTAAAACGCAAGTTGCTGTTAGTGCTGCTATTCGTCCTTATCAGGATAAACTTATCCAGTGCGAAATCGAGAGAGCGTTCACCGCAGGTATCAATTATGTCGATAAAAAGACTTGTAATGTTATCTATGGTGTTACTTGTCTACCTAATGAGCCTACTACAACAGGTCTTGTTGGTAGAAATGCCAATGGTTGTCTACCGTGCGGGTTTACTCAAACTGCTAGTACTCCTGCTACATAATATTACTAATCAACTAAAGAATAAGTTATGTTACCTATTAATCAAGTTATACTGGGAGGAGCAGACCCTCTATTAAATACTGGAAGTCTTACAGACCAAATCCAATATTTAATAACATTAATAGTTTTGATAAGTTTATTAACGCTATTGCTAAAGACGGTAAAATTGATATTGAAGGTATTGTTGACGAAGAGATGGAAATAATCAAATCTATACCTAACTTTGATTTCAATGTTCCTATGCTTGGTAATGGTAACATCTCTAACGGTAACATAACTCTTTCTATTCCTTTTATTAATAAAGGAATTATGTTTAACCAGTCTGATTTGGAAACATTCAGACAACTATTAACTAAATAACATTATGAGAGAAGTACCATACGAGACAGACCATGATGTTCGTGCTCGTTCTCGGAGAGACGAAATGTACGAACGAATTAATGATTTCCTTGCTCGTGGCGGTCGTGGAAGAGGCGGTCGTGGCGGACGTGGAAGAGGAATGATGAATCGTATTGGATATAAGACTTACGACAACTACGACAGGGATGAACAAAGAGGCTACGGTGAACGTCATAGATATGATGAAAGTCGAGGTTATGATGGAAGTCATGGCTATGATGAAGAAGAACGTATGCTTCTTATGCAAATGCTTGGAGTAGGTGAAAATGAACGTTATAATGATTATGGAGATGAACATTTTAATAAACAGGAAGCTAAGCGTACTGTTGATGAAATGTACCATGTCAAAGACGGTAAGAAATATATCGGTGAGAAATACGATATGCAGAAAGCTCACGAAGTTTGTAGTAAATTCAAAGATAAACTAGAAGATGAAGTAGAAGTTGCTGATGTTTATGTAGCTATTAATGCTCAATATCACGACTACTGTGAATTATTCGAGAAGTGGTTCGGAAAAGGAAACTTTGACGATATGATATTCGAGAGTGCTATCAGCTTTTGGTTCGATGATGTAGACTTCGGAGAAGATAAACTCTGGAAATACTTTAATGAATTAAAGTAATACAAGTTCTGTTATATTCCTAAAGAGAGATTACTAAATAATAGTAGTCTCTCTTTTCTTTTTAAAATAAAATCCTATATTTGCATCTGTAATATAAAACTTAATGCTTATGGGAATATTTGTTAAAGTGTTGTTTGTAACTATAATAGCTATAACTATTATAGTATTCGCATGGAAAGAGATTACTACTATTCTTCCTGTGAAAGTCGTATCTTATGTAAAGATAGCAGGTGTGCTATTAAGTGTTATTCTAGGTACTCTATTATTCTTGTTGTAATATGGACTTCGGGAATATACTTAATGAAATTCTACGTACTACTGCTACTAGTTTCGATTTTGCATTTGTTATCTGTGTTAACATAATTGCGTATTTTGCGATTAAGGTTATTGATAAATTAAATGGAGAGAAACCAGTCTTAGTATGGCAAAAGAGAATAGTAACTCTTGTATGTGCATTGTTTCTAGGAATAATTTATTATTCTATGAAACTAGGTGATGTAAGAATAGTATTAAATTCTGTAATACTATCTCTTGTAGCATTTGATGTTATAATTAAACCTATAATAAAGAAATTAGGAATAGATTATAAACATTGATTTAATAAGATAGAAAGATAGATAGAATTAGCTACTCTATCGAACGAGTTTCCGATACTCTTCTTTCTATCTTTAATTATTAACTATCGGAATAAAAATCGGTTATGGAAGAGATTTGGAAAACAATTGAAATTGCTCCTAATTACGAAGTTAGTAATTTAGGAAGAGTTAGAAACAGAAAAGGTTTAATATTAAAATCTAGTACTTCTCATGGATATTATCATGTTATACTTATGAATAATAAGAAAAGAATAAGTAGGAATGTCCATAGACTAGTTGCAGAAGCATTTATCCCTAATCCTAATAATTATCTTTGTATTAACCATAAAGATGAATGTAGAACTAATAATGCTGTTGATAATCTTGAATGGTGTACTTATGAATACAATTTAAATTATGGGAATAGAAATAAGTTAGCAAGTGAAAATAGAAGATTTAAACAAGCTAAGTATAGCGAAAGAAACGTTAGAATAACGTTCTTTAATACTAAAGAAGTAATAGAAGTTGAAACTATTAGTGAAGCAGAATATATTACTGGTATTACTAGAATGAGAATAAGAAAAAGTTTAAGTAGTACTGGAAAACATTTAAAAGCAAGATTTTCAAATAAGTTAAATCAAATAGTTGTATTTGAAAACATATAAGTACTATTAGTAAGATTAACAAGTGAGAGTCGACTAGAGATAGTCGGCTCTTTCAGTATACACGCTCCTTTATGGGGGAATAAAAAGTATGTCCCACCTTCCTACGCTTTCATAGAAGCTCACCATAGGACTTTAGTACCTTTCCTTAACTTACTATTATCCGACAGTATTGCGTGCCACCACGGGTCTTAAAATGCGTCACGTGTATAAAAATGTTTACAATGCGAACGCTTGTAAGCTAGATAGTAAGCTAGATAATAGTGTTGAATCAAAATTATTAATAAAAGTCTTGTTAATACCAATATAATAACTATATTTGTTATAATACTAATTCAAAAACAAAAGTAATATGGCTTCATTAAATCAAATTGTATCTGAAATAGCTCATGCTATTCATCAGCCTAATAACTTTACTACGAGACAAACTATTCGTAGTGCGGTTATTCATACATTCAATGAACAGATAAGACAGACTTATGAGCGTCATGCTAATGTCGATAAGATATTAATGCAGAGATATAGGATAAGTCTTATTAATGTTCCTGACGGAGATATATTTCAAAGTCTTGTAAGTACGAAGTATAAAGTTAAAAGAAGCAAGACTAGAATACCTAGACCAGTTCGTCTTGATAATAATCTTCCTTTTGTTAGTGTTCGTACTGTTGGTTATGATAATATGGCTATTCCGTTTATTAAAGAAGCAAATGCTCAATTTTATAAAGCATTGCCAGGAATGTGTACTAGTCTAAGTTATGATTATATCAATGGTTATCTATATGTTAATAGCAATGGTAATCATTTAATTGAACCGCTAGGACATATTGTTATTGAATCGCCTTTTGAAATACCTAATGAAATACCTGTTGAAACAACAGAAAGAATTGAATCTAACTTCGATAATGATGATGAGTTTATCATTCCCGAAGATATGGTAGAACGAATCAAAGATGTAATCTATAAACGTAATCTACTTAATGTAGAGAGAGTAACTAATGAAGTCCCAGTTAAGGATGATATAAATAAACAACAAATAGAAGTATAATTATGGCTAGCGGTGAAAGATACGACCACAGAAATATGTATACTAGTTTTATAAAGACAGCCGAAGAGGATTATGTTCTCGTGTCCGAAAAAATAGCTAGATACAAATCTTTATTATATAAAATCAAATATTCTATTGAACAGAATAGAAATGCTATTGAAGCTATATTTGATGTATGTGTCTATAACTATTGGGAATGGAATACTGACGAACTAGATGTTGATAGAAAGATGGAGACAGCAATAGATGCTAAGTTCGTTAAATTCGATTCTTCTAAACAATTAAGATACGGTAATATATATCGTAACTTAAAACAATACTTTAGAGTACTTCGTAAAATAAAAGAATATGAGATAAGACAGCAGAGAATTAAACATCGTAAGAACATTACTCGTCCTCAATACGAAGCCTATTGCAAGTTATTCTTTAGAGAAGTATCTAAAGAAGTTCTAAGAGGAAAAGTTTATAAGTTTGAAAAGAGACTTGGTTGTCTTATCATAGAAAGAGTTATAGTTAGAGATAGTTTTACCACTGCTGATGGAAAAGTTGTTAAGTTCAAAAAAGTAATTGACTATTATAAAACAGAACTAAACAAAAGAAATCTTCTTGCACAAGGACTTATTCCTTATAATAAGAAAGACCATGCAGCAGCCTTACTAAGAGGTGAGAAATACGAAGGAATTAAATATGTGGAGTATCTTGATAATCCTTATTATTGTAAGTTACTTATGATTGATGGTACAATTAAGAATAGACCATTATTTAAATTCTATGGAACAAATCTTCACATGAAACGTAGTAACGATGATATACTATCTGAATGTAAGACTGTTGAAGATATTATTAATGTCGATACTGATATTAATAATCGTCTTTCTTTAATTAATAAGTTTGACCCAAGTTACACTATAAAATATATTAGAAATAATGAACAAAGAGCTATCTTCCGTAGAAACTATTATCGCAAGACTTGATAATGATTTCAATATTATGAATAGTGATTATATACCTAGAGTGGGTGCTTGGTGTATAGATGCTATGAACGAAATGGGTATTCTTCAATATGAAGAAAAAGAAACTACTATTAATGTTGTTGATAGAGTTGCTTATTTCCCATGTTGTATGAATGCTTTTAAAGTTTATGTTGAGGGTTGCGAGATTTCCCCCTTAAAGAAAGGTAAATGTTCTTGCTCTTCCGGTACTACCGAGCATTTCGTTCAAGACAGAGAAAGAGCTAGAGAACGTGAAAGTAAGCGTACTGTTGAGATTGACCCCGAAGGTTACGAAGGAAAGAATTACGTGTATCTTCGGGATGCTAATGCAATCCAATTAAACTTTGATACTGATATTGTTACCGTATCCTATCTTACAGTTAAGACTGTATATAGTGATACGTTTCATTGTAATATACCCGTTATTCCTAATAACGGTAAACTTATTGAAGCACTTGAATGGTTCTGTATGTGGAAGCTACTAAGTAGAGGACTTAAACATCAAGTCTATTCTCTACAAGGTGCTATGCCAGTTAATCCATATTTATTATGGAGAGATTCTCGTGACAGAGCTAGAGCTTCTGTTATTAATGAAAATCAAGATGCTAATGCCTATAAAGGTTGGGCGTCGTTCTTTTATAATTCAACATTTAGACCTAGAGACTAATGGAAATAGTTAAAGAACTTAATAAAGATGGAGGTTACGAATCTATTAAAAATGGTTCAATGACCCATGCTGTTAATGCTATGGTTTCTCGTGATGGTAATTCTATTCAGAATGAACAATCTATTGAGACAATCATAACATTAGAAGAAAACGAAGAGATAGTCGGAGTTATCTCTTGTTCTGATGAAATAGTTATATTTACTAATAATAATAAGATTAGAAGATATAAAGAATCTACTAAAGATATTACCGAAGTTATTACTAATTGGAATTATCAAGGAGGTAAAGTTATAGGTACTTATACTTATAATGTAAATAATGAATTAATTGTTGCTATTACTGAACTTAATTCTAATGAAGATGTTCCTTTAAAAATAATCAATCTTAATAAACCTAATTATTTAGAAGGAGGAAATGATATAAAATATACATTAGTTCCTAATATACCTAAAGCAAATATTAATAACTGGAAACTTGTATCAGGAAGTTCTATATATAAAGGTATATATAATTTCTTTATAAGATATAAGCAAGGAAGTGATTATACTGGTTGGTTTCCAATAGGAGTTCCTGTATTAGTATATGATTTTGATAACGAAAGCGTTGTTGAAGATAGTAGTTTCGGCTATGACGATAGTAGTGGTAACCTTCCAGTTAATTATAAGATAGGAAACTTCGTATTTAAAGAAAGAACAAATTTAAGTACTGAAAAAGTTAATCTAAATATTGAGTTAGGATTACAAATAGATAATTCAGGTCTTAATTATACAGCTTATCAAATAGGCTACATAATCAATACTCAAAAAGGAGATACTAAAGTATATAATACTTCTGATATAAATATAGGAACTAGTAGAATAACAATAGACGATGTTTATAATGAATCATTTAGTCTTGACGATATTACTAGTTCTTTCTTTAATTTGTATAATGTAAAAACTATATGTAACTATAATAATAGATTATATGTGGCAAATTACAAAGAAGAAAATATTAATAGTCTTGTAAGTTCTATTGATACTAGTAATATACAAGTTAGAATTAAAGATTTCAGAGGTAATAACGCTATTAAAGTTTCTGCTAAAACAAGAAGTGTTGGTTCTTCAATAATTAATAATCCTAGAACCTTTGATATTGGTAGAGGTTATGTAGTTACTATTAAAGGACGTGCTTACGGAGATGGTAATGAATATAAAGAAGTTACTAGAAAGTTCTTTCTTACTCGTATTGGTAAGAATAGTTATGGTACTAAATGTCTAATGATTGCATCACAAGACTTTATTAGAGCTTTCTATAAAGATAGTAATTATGATAGTCACTCTACTCCGTTCTATGTTTCTTATCAAAATGCTAATAATCTATATGACTCAGCAGTTTCCGTAGTTATTACACCTGATGATAAGAATTGGTATATATTAGAATTTAGTAGAGGATATGACCCAGCAGGTGTATATCCTGATGAATATTCTGTTATATCGCCTTTAGGGTTCGTAAGCCATCCTTATGTAAGATATGGACGTACTAACGATTTCTTTACTAGTACTCCTTATACTGCTCCTGATATTCAAAGAGATTTTAATAACGATTTCAAAGTAGTATCTATTGAAGAATTTGATTTAAATATGGATACTAGAGAAATTGTTGAACCTATGTGGTTCTATTTAGGAGATGTTACTATTGGAGAAAATACTTATAAATTAAAGTATGACCATTATAATCCTATTAACAATTATTATTATAGATATGATATGTCTAGTGGTAGTCCAGTAGAAGTTGGTATAAGGTTAAGAAAATCTTTTCAAACTGCTTATGTAGATTATCCTGAAGTAATGCAGGAAATTCGTACTAAGTTTCCTAATTCACAAATAGTTCTTATTACAGAATATGAAACTGTTAATCCTAGTGGTGGTAATGCTGATGAACTTGCTAAATTTAGCGGTGAGAGTGTTGATGAAAATATAAGAATAGCTTATGATGTATCTAAACATAAATTTATTTTTTCAATTAAAGAAAGTAATATGAAAAATTATTATTATAAACGTGAATCAGATGCTGTATTAATAACCAATGCTGATGGAGAAACTACTAGATATACAGTAAATGAAATATTTCCTAATATATCTGTTACTTTCAATAATGAAGATAAATCTACTCAAGATTTAATTAATGAAATCGAAGGTATTCATAAAACTGTATATCGTTGGAAAGAAGATAGAGAACCAACAGAAGAAGATTTTAATATTAATGAAACTTATACTGTTGGTTTCTATGATATAAGTAGTTTATCAGGAAATAAAGGTTCTACTAAAAGTTTTACTGATTTAAAAGCATATCCAGTTGGTTATATTAAAGAAACAGTAGAAGAAGGTAATCAAACTATAATAACTGCTGAAAAAGAATTTATGATAGTTATACCTTTTATTGATTATCTTAAAACAGTTTCTAATTACGATTATGGCGGATATGAAAGATATCGCATATATGATAGAGTAAGTGTTGGGAGTACATTAGCATTTGAAGGAATAGTAAAAGACTTATATATCTGTTTCCAAAAGGATACTAAGTTCAATATGGACGGTGTAAGTAATTATAGTGCTTTACTTCTCGATATTCCTACTTTTGGTAGAAGTGACGCTTTAGCAATAAGTGAAGGAGGTGTTCGTTCTACTGGTAATGAGTTCTTTGCATTAGGTAGTAGTAATCAATATAAAGAACTTCGTGTTGATGGTCCAGCCGGAGATTATCTTAGTTATGCTTTTGGTTTTGCTTCTCCTAAGATATTAGATAGTAAAACTAAACCTGAAGATACAGAGTTCTATGGAAATATTTATAAGTACGCTATCAACTATTGTGTATATAACTTTTTTATTCATTATGTATTTCCTAATGGTAATATAACTGATGGTATTCGTATTTCTAATAATATGACTTATTCAGAAACTATTAGTTTAGGTACTGCTAGTGAAGGTAGTATCCCATTAACTATGGACATTAATGAAGATACTTTAATATCAGATATTAAAACTAAGTTTGATTCTTATAAAAGTCAGTATGGAAATATAAATACTACTAATGCTCATGAAGTAGTTAATATATTTGATGCTATAAGTAATGTTAGATTCTGTAATATATTTCCTAAATATAATGATAGTGGTATCGCTCTTTATAAGAACAATAAGGGAGATAAAATGTTTAGAGGAACTAAGTTTTCTGATAGTACTTATGTTCAACCAATAGAGTTCTTATTTGATAATATACCAATGAAAGAAGATTTCGTAGGATATTTTATATCTTATGAAAAGACAGAACCTATATTAGTAAGTCAAGGAGTTCCTGTACGTAGAGATGATGATTTTAATACTGCTTTTAATGAACAGGTTAATAATATTCGTTTCTATTATCCTGAATTTAATATATTAAAGAAAGCTGGAGCAGGTAATATATTTATTACTCAATCTAGGTATACTATGGGTGATGCTCAAAGAGGTCCAATGTTTACTGACTTTTATAATAGTGATGATGTTTACGGTATGTCTACTCCTGATGATGAATTTGGAGACATTAGAGCTGTTAAAAGTTCTAAGATTATAATGGCAGATAGTAGAGATGACAATAATGCTGGAAGAGAAGCTGTTGTTAATTTAGTATTAAACAAATCATTAAAATTAGGACTATATATAGGAAGTGGCAGAGGTTATGTAAAAGGTATTCTTCTTAATATAAGTGATAACTTATATATGTTAGAGAATAAAAGTCTTATTCCTCTAGGTTATATTAAATATGTTAATCCAAAAGGAGATATTTATAATTATGGATATGAACAATATTATTATAATTATAACTATTATTTCATGACTAGTTCTGTATATGCCTTTAATCGTAATGGTGTATATTATGATGCTAATGACCCAATAGCTAAAAAAGCTACTGATAATAGTAATCTTTATCCTAAATTTCCTAGAGTACATTATGATAGTCAAAGAGTTGGTAATACTCCTATAAGTAGAATAAAGATTGATGTTTTCTCTTTATATCCATTATTTACTAAAACAATTAAAACTGCTCCTGACGAAAGATATTATACTATTAGTACTGATGATAATTCTTTTGTTCAGAATGTTCGCATGATTCACATGTTACCTAGTACTATTAATGATACATTTGAAATAAGTACTATGTATCTTGATTATGCAGGTAAGAAGTTTATTAATTATAATGAATTACTATATACTAACTTTATTACAGAATATAGACAAACTATTCGTAGAAGCGATGTTATTAGTGATGAATCAGTAGAAAATAAATGGCGTATATTTAGACCTAATGCCTATAAGATAATTAGTGAAAACAAAGGAGACATTATTAATGTTATTGGTATAGGTACTTATCTTATTGCTCATTGTGAACATTCAATGTTTATCTTTAATAGAGATAATACTCTTTATACTAAAGATAAAGATGTGCAAATGTTAATGCCTGATGCTTTTGATATAGATTATCAAGAAGTATTTACTAGTGAAAAAGGTTATGGTGGTCTACAAGATTTTGAAGCTTATGTATGTAATGAAGCAGGTTATATATTCTTAGATAGGAGTAAGAAACGATTATATAGATTTGATGAAAAGAATCTGAATGATTTAGGCGATGGAGTACAATCTATATTAGACGAATATCTTACTAGTGATACAAAGATATTAATGGGAATGGATAAAGAGAATAACCGATTAATCTGCTCCTTTATGGGGGAAGTTTCAGATTTCACCATTAGTTATAATTTTGTTGCTAATACTTGGATTAGTATTCATACTTATTTATGTCGAGGATTTTATAATACGAAAACTAATTTGTATATTAGTTCCTTCAATAAGAAAAACATTATAGGTAAAATAGGATTTGTAAAACCGTCTAGTTATCTTAGATATACAGATTTCGAGATACCTGCCAATAAGAATCCGTTCTATATAGGAGAGAATAATAATACTATGGTAGTAGATGTATTGTTCAATCTTGAATACGATACTATTAAAGTACTCAACTACATTAGTTATGACTTATATAAAGCAAATGATATTAATTTTGCTGGTAATAAGATATTGTTATTTAGTAACACTTCTATTAGTAGATTAGAAGATATTACTGTAAATGAACGTAATACTTTTGATGCTGTTAAGCCTTATTACGAACATGGTAAATGGAACTATAATTACTTCCGTAGTGTTCTTAACGAAGTTGTTACTAATTATCCAATAGATAGACTTACTGGTAAACTCAATGTCGATGTTAATAAGAAGTATGAACCATTTAAATCTAATCTTATTAATGGTAAATATTTAGGTGTACGATTTGTAATTAACGATGGTACAGCTAAAATAGAGATTAAGAAGATTGAATGTTATGTTAATAAATACAGAGAATAATGAAACGTATTAATGAACAAAGACCTAAAGCATTTATAGGTGCTGCGATTTCTGTTGGTACTAGTATTGTTAGTGGTATCATAGGTAATCGTAAGAAAAAGAAAGCTGAACAAGCCGAAAGGCTTAGACAAGAACGGCTTCAAAATCTACAAAACCATCAGGCTTTAGCTAGTGCTCAAAATGAGAACATGATGTCCGAAGAAGAGAGGTCACAGTTTTTGAGTCAATATTTATCTAAAGGTGGGGGAGTAAAAACTTCCCCCCGTAAAGGAGTGAAAGCTCGTATCGTTGAAGGAGGTACGGCTATTCCTATTAAGAAAGATTCATTCCTTCTTAAAGGACGTAAACACAATACTGGCGGTATTGTTATTGACGCTGGTAAAACTGGTGTTGAAGCTGAAGGTGGAGAAGTAGTACAAGTTACTCCTAAACAACTTAAAGTGTTTAGTGCTCAACCTATTCTTAATGGTAATAGTCCTGCTGAACTAGTTCAAAAAGGTGTAGAACCTTCTAAAGTATTTAATGCTCAAGAATCATTTAAGGATAAAAATGGTCTTAATGATGATGGTACTAAAAAGAAAAGAAATATGAGAACAATAACTGGTAAGAAAAAACTAGGTGGTCTTTCTCGTAGTAAAGATTATGGTTCTGATAAGAAACCGTATCCTAGTGTTAAGTCTAAAGATTTTGCAGGAGGTGGACGTAGTTATCCTATTCCTACTAAAGCTGATGCTCGTGACGCTCTTAGATTAGCTGGACTTCATGGTCGTTCTGATGTAAGAGCTAAAGTATATAAGAAATATCCTGAATTAAAGAAATCAGCTCTTGGTTCTAAGACAAAACTATTAAAAGATAACTATAATAACTTTGGTTTAGAAAAGGATTATAGTAATAGTTTTGCTCCTAATGCTTTAACTAAAGCTAATATGAATTCTGTTAAAACTAATAGTATAGTTCCAACTAAACCTGTTGGAGCTTCTATTAGTTCTAGTACTAGTCCTTTATCTAAATCAGGAAGTTTTAAGAACTTTATGAGTGGAATTGGAGGAGAAGCAATTAGTGCAGGAATAGGAGCTTTAGGAAATATTATTAGTGGGGTTACTAATAAGAACAGTATTAATAATATTCAAGCTCCTACTAGACCTAGAACTGTTGTTCCTGCAAGAATGAGAACTACTTATAACATAAATCCTCAATTAGCAGAAAGTAGAGATTCTGAAAGAAATATTGCTAGACTTATTGATTCTAATACTTCTAGTTCTTCGGGAAAGATTGCTCGTGTTCAATCTCTTGCTAATCGAGGAGTTCTTGAACGTAATAAATTAAAAGGTATGAAAGAGAATGTTGAAACAGTCCTTCTTAATCGTTCGGCTCTTAATCGTCAAGGAGTAGAAGCTGCGAATAATCAAGTGTTAAACGCTTATGATAATGCGGTTACTCAAACAGAAAACGAAAAGATTAAAGCAAGAGCTAATAATCGTACTAATGTTATTGAAGGACTTACTAGTGCGATTAGAGATTATCAATTAGGTGTTGATAAGAGACGTTCAGAAGAAAATGCTACTGCTGCTATGATGTCTGCTAATCCTGAACAAATGGAATTATTCTTAAAATTAATGAATAAGAATAAGGGTAGACTAAGTAATATACGAAGTACTTTATTCAAATGTGGCGGTAAGAAAAAGATTGCTTAATTATAAATACTATAACTATGCCGATAGATATTAAGACAGCAGGTTATCAAAAGAGGGAGCGGGTTGCCGCTCCTTTAGATGTTTACAATAGTACGTTAAATACTCTACAACAGAAACATGATACTGTTATTGAAACTAGTAATCAGATTAAAACATTTCTTGCTAATAAGCAATTAAACGAAGCTGAAAATGAGTGGCTCGATAAATATTCGAGAGATGTTAATGCTCAAATAGAAGCAAGTGCTCAAGAAGGTAGTTATGCTACTGCTTTAACTACTGCAAGAAGATTAGCCGGAGAAGTTGCTAGTAATCCAGGACTTATTGGACGTGAACGTTATCAACAGGAATTTAAGAAGTTCCAAGATGAAGTTACTAATAGTAATGCTTATGATGGAGATGTTAAAGCATACGCATTAGAACAGAATAAATATAATTATCAAGACCAACTAGATGAAACTGGTAAAGTAATAGGTGGTAGCCAATTTCAACCTAATTATCGTCCTGTTGAACAAGTTGATTATAATGCTCTATATCAAAAAGTATTATCTACTGTTGGTGTTGATTCTAGTTCTGGCGAACAACTAGTATGGGGAGATGCAGAAGGCAATCTTAAAGACGGTCAAGGTAATATTGCTGCTGGTGATGTTCCTTATCTTAAAACAGCTAGTGGTGTTCAACAACTATCAGCAGATAAGATTCGTGCTGCATTTGAATCTGCTTTAAATGAAACTCCGGGTGCTCGTGCTTCTCTAGAACAAGACTATAAAGTAAATGTTTGGAAAGCTAATAAGGGAAATAAGAATAATCTTGTTACTAAGCCTGACGGAACTATTATGTCACAGAGAGAATTTGAAGAGAACCTATTTGCTCCTAGATATGCTGCTTCTGCTTATCGTAGAGTTAAAAGTAGAATTAATCCTGAATTAGGATTTAATCTATTAGCTGCTGCTCGTAAAAATTCTGCTAAACCTAAGACTGGTAAAGAACCTGATTTACTTCCTTCTTTAGCTACTATTGGTGGTAAAGAAAAAGTAGAACCTGATACTCCTGCTAAAGTACAATCTCAATTAAATACTTTTAATGGTCAGTTATCTAATATGTTTTCTTCTTATGGAATATCTAAATCTCTTCCTTTAGATGAGGCATATAGTAAACTACGTTCAGGTATTGCTAATAATGTTACTTTATCTGATGCTGCTAAGAAACAATTATTAGATGAAGCTAATACTTATTATAGAGGAATAGCTAATGCTAATAATCGTTTAGATGCAATGAAAGGACATCTTACACAAGAAGAACAATATGCTTCGGAGTTCTTAGGTAAGAGATTAAGTAATGGAGATATGGCAGATACTAATAATCCTATGCAACTAGAATATGCTAATAGAATGAATAAGTTATTTACTGATTCTAAAGGCAATAGTTTCGATACAGTTCTAGTTAATCCTCTTAATGATAGTAGTAAAGCTGCTATTATATCTAAACTTAGAACAGATATGGGACTGACTAGTAAAGATGTGTCATTTAGTAAAATAGGAGATAAAGAATATATTCGTATTAGTAAAGACGCTTATACTCGTTTAGCTCCTGAAATAGCAGATGTTCTTAAACTTAGTCCCGTAGGATTTACTACTGGTAATAATGCTCCTGAAAAATTTACTAGAAACGATGAAGTTTTCTATGGAAATAAAGTATATGGTAGTTTAACTACTATGGGCATTGCAGGTTTTAGAGCAATAGGACGAGGTGAAATAACTACTGCTAAGAGTACTAAAGATTCTCCTGCTTACGTATATGAAAAAGCTGCACAAATGTCTAATGCTGCAACTAAACGTATATCTAAATCATTACCGCCTAGTTATGTTGATGTTAATGTATTTGATTTACCTCCTCATATAGTTGCTACTGGTCAAGGATTTGAAGATGACCAATTAAAGAACTACAATGAAAGAGTAATGAATATGATTAGTATTGCTAATCCTGGAAGTATTGTTATTAAGAAACGTAATGCCGAAGGAGTTCTTGAACCTGTTGAAGATAGTAGAGAACGTGATGCTATTATGCAAACTATTCAAGCACAAGTTAAAAAGAAAAACATTAATAATGGCTGGTGCTCATCCTCTTCTACGGGGGAATACGGAGTATTCTTAAATATTCCTTATACTCCTAAGACTGGAAAGAATAGTGCTAAGAATCCTGATTCTGAAATGGAAGAGAGAATACAAAATGCAGTAGCTGGAGATTACATGATTACAGGTGCTATCATTAATGATGAAATAGAAAGATTCAAATCTCTACCTGCTGTTAAAGCAATGGACACTCTTAATTCTATTAAGTATAATAACGCACTTAAAAGAAATTATCGTTTATCTGATGCTGAATTTGGAGATGGAACATATTCTGCTGTTACCGATGGTGGTAGTTTTTATCAGATATTAGACGCTAATGATGAACCGGTAATTAAGATTACAGAAGGTGAGTTATTTCAACGTATGTTTCAGAATAATCAAGCTAATGCTATTCTTGCTCCTGTTAAAGAGGATATAAATCTTATTAGTGCAAGAAATGGTTCTATTGCAAATTCCCCCATAGAGGAGCAGCAAGTTATTGCTCGTCCTCTTATGCAGAAAGCTATGATTATGGCAGGTGCTACTGGTAATCTTAGAGAACTAGATATTGATACTAAGAGACAAGTATTCCAGTTCTTTAATAGAATGTATTCAGGACTTACTGGTGAATCCCCTAGTCAAGTGATACTTAATCAAATGAACGATTTAATGAACTAAGTTATGCCAAATATATTTGATGATATATCAGTAGAAAAAGCTCCACTAGACAGTGGGGCTAATTCTGTTAATATGGCTAAAGAAGCTCCTACTGTTACTAAATACAAACCTGATGTAGCTGCACAAGGCGACTTCATGTTTCGTAATCTTAGTGGTAAAGAAGTCTTTACTGGAACAGAGGAAGATTATCATTCTTTAGCTAAGTATGGTGCTGAACCTAATCGTTATCAAAGTAGAGAAGAATTAGAAACTCTTCGTGCTAAGAATCAATCGGCTTGGAAACAAGCAGGTAACGCATTAGGTCAAACTATTGGAACAGTTATAGGAGATACTGTTGGTGGTATTGGTATGTTAGTAGATTTAGCTACTGCTGGATTATGGGACGATAAACCATTTAGTAATCCTATTACTAGAGCAGGCGATGCTATATCTGATTATGTTCGTGATGATTTATTTCCTATATATCGTGAGAATCCTGATAAAGCATTTGATATGAATGATTTTTCAGGTTGGTTCTTTAGTCAAGTTCCAAGTATTGCTAGTTCTCTATCTTTAATGATTCCTGGTACTTTATTAACTAAAGGAGTTGGAGCTGTTGGTAAAGGTGTTGCAGCATTAGGACGTAATAGTTCTAAAGTAAGTCGTGCAATGAATTGGGCTAAGAAAGCTACTAAATTAGATAATGTGTATCGTGCTAATAAGTTAAAACTTATCGCTAAAGATGGTATTACTGCTATTGGTATGCGTCTTGGTGAGAACTATCAAGAAGCTCGTGGAGTTGCGGAACAAATAGAAGGAGAAGCATTGTCGTTATTTACAGGAATGTCTGATGAAGAATTTCAAACTTGGTTAGATAATAATCCTGATATTGCTAATGAAACTAAAGAAAGAACTAAAGAAGAAGCCGCTCTTATAGTTGCAGATAAAGCAGCTATGCGAAACTTTGGATATAATGCAGGTAATGTGTTCTTTGATTATATGCAATTACGTGCAGTTAATAAAGCATTAGGTCAAGTTAATCGTGCTATTACTCCTCGTATTCGTTATTCACAGAATCAAGCTCTCGATAGAATAGCTTCTACCGGTATGGAATCTGCTAGCCAAACATTAGGTCAAGTAGCAAAAGGAACGATTAAAGATTTTGCAGGTAAGATAAATAGATTTATTAATTCTAGTGAGAATCTTCTATTATCTGAATTATCCGAAGGTGTCGAAGAAGCTATTAACTTTGTAGGTCAAGAAGAAGGTACTTTATACGGTCGTTATTTGTTAGGTCAAGCTGAACAATATAATGGTGCTGTATCTATGGATAGAATAGAGAAGTATTTACAGAATCCTCAATTATATAATTCTGCATTATGGGGAGTTATTGGAGGTATTACTTTCGGTGGTACTATGTCAGCTATTAATAATCGTAAAGGTGGTAATGTAGAAGAGAAACAACGTATTGCTGAAATCAATGGTCGTGAGCAAGTATTCAATGAATATGCTCGTCAGATGAAGATTATCGAAAATGGTGAGAATCCGTTTCAGATAGAACGTGATGCTAAAGGTAATCCTATCACTTATCTTGATGATGGAACTATTAGTCAAGACCCAACAATAGGTACTACTCGTTATAGTAAAGTTAGTCCCGAAGAACAAGAAGATTTACGTGCTGCTGCTAAAGAGAAGTTCACAACTACTCTTACTTTAAATGCTATTCGTTCCGGTAACTATGAGTTACTCGAAGATTATATTGAAGACCCTAGACTAAAGAAAAAGCTAGTAGATGCAGGTCTTGCTGATGAAGCAGAATATGATAGAGATACTCAATCTATAAAGAAAACTATGCGTACTGTTCTTAATAGATATGTTAACTATTCTAGTGCATTGCGTAGTGCTAATATAGATGATGCTCTATTAGATGTAGCTATATCAGAAAATATAGTTAATGCACAAGAAGCTGACTTACTAAATAAACGAATAGAAAGACTTAATACTATTCAATCTCAATTAGAGAATACTATTCCTGCTATTAATGAGATTCTTGACCCAATGGCTAAGAACCGTATGCAGTTAGGTATATTAGAACAGTATCGTCGCGAAGTAATGTCTACTTATAATAGTCTAAAGAATAGTAATAATCCTTTGGATAAAGCACAAGCTAGTCAATACTTAGATATATCTAAGATAATAGAATCTAAAGTTAATGACTTACGTAGAGGTTTAAGTCCTATGGAAAGTTTATTCTTAGATAATGTTCGTAGTGTAGAAAATATAGCTCTTGGAATAGAAGGTAGTCAAGAACAAAATGCGCTTATTAAGAAACAGATAGAAGAATTAGATGAAAATGATGTAGCTCTGTTTAAACAAGCAGGTAAAGACTTTAATCTAGGAAGTTTATCTGAACAAGTTCGTGCTATTAATTCAGAGTACATGGATAATATGGGACAGATACTTCTCGATGAAATTCGTAGAGATAACTATCGTTCTAATATTATTACTACTAATGAACAAGCTAAAGAGTTTGAAGATACTCGTAAGAAAGAGTACGAAGAAGCGGCTAAGAAGTTAGTTAAGTCTGCAAAAAAGAATCTTAATGATTTCGTTAATGTAGCTACCGAAGAAGAACTTGCTAAGTTAGATAAAGCACTAGATAATGCGTTTACAGAAGAAGAATCTCAAGATACTAGTAATAAGAGTTTATCTAATGCTGTTAGTATTCTATCTAATTCAGAGAATGGTAAGAAAGATATAGCATCTTTAAGAGAAGCTATTACTAAGAGAAGAAATAGTCTTGCTGCACAAAGTCAGACACAGCAACAGAATGGGAATAATCAGCAACAAGACTCCTCTATGGGGGAAGCGAGGAGCGAAGCGACGAGGCAAGAAGAACCAGAGGTTAAGCCTATTCCAAAACCTAAACCAAAGACTGCTAAAGAGAAGAAGTTAAAAGAGACATTAGATAAAGTAGTATCTAAAGCTAGTTCAGGTGTTATAAATAAAGCTAATATTAATAACTTAGAATTTACAATAGTAAAGCCTTTTGCTAGTTTAGGAGATGTTAGTAGAAAACCAGTTAAAGTAAGTGCAATAGACGTACGTGTTAGTAAATTTGGCAATGTTAGTATTGATGGAATGGATGCTAAAGGTAATATTATTGCTGATGTTACTATCGATGAACTAAATGCCGCTATTGCTATCGGAGATGTTACTTACGTAGATACTAGTAAATCTGATGAATCTGCTCCTGCTGATACTAACGTTCTTGAATCATCTATATCTGATAATGACTTAGAAGGTCAACGCCAACGTATAGAAGAGATAAATTTAATTATAGATTTATATAATCAAATACAAGGTAATCAGATAGAAGGTAAGACATTTACTAGTCTTAATGATATGATGGTTTATCTACAACAGTTAAATCCTAGAGCTGTTAGTTTGTATAATGATATTAAGATTCTAGCTAATCGTCAAATAGTAGATGGTAAGATAGTTAATGTTGATGAAGAGATTAAAACTCCTTCTGATATTATACAAGAAGCAAGTAAGACTTTAGATAAAGCTGTTGCAGAGAATAAACAGAATACTAAAGATAATGGTTACTTCTTTAATTTAGTTAATTTAAATGATAGTAAGGTTTACTCTCGTATCGGTCAGTTGAAGACTAATGATACAGTAAATGTAGAACTAGATGAAAACGGTAATCTTATTGTTAAGTCTCGTGGAATTAAAATAGGTGAGTTTCCTAAGATTGGTTATAATAACGGTAATGTAGAAGTTATGAATCAAGGTTGGAGATATACTGTTAGAAACGATAGTATAGATTTCATAACTCAACTTCAATCTATTATTGCTAGTGAAGAACCTAGTGCTAAAGAATTTGTACAACTGCTTAATAATATACGTCGTTTGTATCGTGTTCGTAATAATCCTGAAGTTGAAGGAACATTCGGACATCAGCTTAATGCTCTACAAGAGAATGGTCACTGGCAGAATTTAACTAGTTTATTCGGTGATACTCAAACTAATCTATTAGATAGGATTAAACATCTTAATAATATCATATTCTTTAATAACGCTCTTAATGTTAATCGGTCTAACTTTAGTACCATTGTTAATGAATCGTTGACTAATTGGATGAATAAACTCAAGAAGTCTTATACTGACATTAATAACTTAAAGTCCTCTATTAGTAATACTAAGTCTAAGAAGAAACGTCTAGTTGTTGGTCGTACAAGTTCAGGTAGTGTTATTTATGCTAGAGATAAACAAGGTAATCCTATATATCGTAAGTTTGGAGATGTAGCTACTAGTGAAGCTACTGACGGTTATCGTCTAGTAGTAGGAGTTGACGGAGGAGTTGCTGATATTAAATCTAATAGTATTATTGCCGCTAGTCGTATTCCTAGAGGTGTGGTTGGTATGACTATTAAAGATTCAGAAGGTAGACTTATCGCTGTTACTAGTCGTGAGAATACTATGAGTAATAGTGAAACAGAAGCTACTGAATATACTAAAAGGTTTAACGAAGGATTAGATAAATTATTCCATTCATTAGTAGATGCTACTCTACAAGGAAATACTGATTTACATCAACAACTATTAGATGAAATATCTAAATATGTAGGTAAGCAAAAAGCTCTTTATGGTTATGAAGTTGTAGGTCGTGCATTTCGTCCTCTTAATAAGATTGGAGCTACTATTTACTTTAATGTTGCTGATAGAAATGTAGCATTTGCTATACCGGGTGAAACTAAACCTAGAAGACTTATGGCTCGTATGCCTAATGGTTTTGTTCCTACTAATAATCATGGTAACTTTAGTACTATGATGGAAGGAGTATATGCTACACTTACTCGTAATGTTATTAATTCAGCTATTCGTGGTGAATCTAATTTATTTAGAATGGTAGACGGTAAACTACAAGCTAAGATACCTAATATACTTCAAGATGAATGGATGGATACAGGTTATAGTAGTTATGAAGAATTCGTAGCTAAGGACGGAGTACTAGTTACCGATTTAGGTAATGTTACTGATAGTAAAGGTAATATCATTAGTAACTTTAATTATGTAGGAGATGTATATAATCGTAATATTACTCTTATGAATCCTAGTCGTAGTGCTGGTCGTACTAACGCGGCTAACGCCGCTATTTCCCCCATAGAGGAGCAGCAAGTTGTATCTCCTGTTGCTACGCCTGACCCACTTGCTAGTCAAGATAGCACTCCTCAAGTAGGTACTCTTATGGAAGTTGCACAAGCTAATACTACTAATCCTAATCTATTATCTGTTATTTCGGCATTAGAATCTGCTGGCATTGCTCTTAATCCTGATATTGAAATAGTAGGTGAAAAAGGTAGATTTGCAGGAATAGTTGCCGGTGGTAATACTATTACTCTTACTAATAGATTCGATACTCTTGAACCTGAACGTAGAGTACTTACTCTTATACATGAAGGTGTTCATTATCTACTTAATGATGAACGTGCTAATATAGAGCAATCATTTGGTGACCTATATGATAAGTTTAGTAGTTTTATTAATCAGGATTCTGCTTTAGTAGAAGAATACGGAAGATTCTTAAATAGTGATAAACCTAGAAGTGTAGCTATTGAGGAATTTGTAGTTGAAGCTATTACTAATCGTACATTTGCTAGATTACTTGCTAGGATTAAATATGATTCTAATACTAAAACTGAATCTAATAATCTATTTACTAAGATTGTTGATGCTTTAGTAGAGATTATAGGTAAAGTTGGTAATATAGATAATACATTACTTGGTGAAGTTCGTAATCGTTTATCTATTATTGGACTAGAAACATCTGATACAGCTAGTACTACAAGTACTGTTCACGATGATGTATTCGACAGGGCAGAAGAAGATATAGGCGTTCCTACTGATGATGTTTTTGATATTCCTGATATAGACCTAGATTTAGATAGTGCTATAAGTGATAACTATCGACAAGTCGATAACTTCGATAGCTTAGTGGAAGGTTTAAGTAGTCGTCAAAAGGCTATTGTGAGCCATTTGTTTGACACTGGTGAGCTTAGTTTCGTATGTAATTAACTAAGATAAGCTTAGAGACGAAAGTCCCGTAGAAAGCCTAAGAATGAGCCATTCTAAAGCCGCCTACGGGACTTTTCTGTTTTCCCTATCTTACTATCGAGACGCTATATAAAATGCGAATTTCGGCAGAATTTTGCGGTCTACGGGCGTTCGGTAGCCTTCGGAACGTGTGGTTTCAGACTATTTGATAAATATATTTGATAGTGTTGATAATAATACTATCTTTGATACTGTTAGTAATTACTTAATTAATAATATAAAGTATATGAGTTGTACTCCTAGTAATCCTAAATTAGATAAGCTATTAGAGCTTACTAATAATGATGTTAGAAAGTCTACCGAATATCTTGCTACTATCGAAGATACTAGTTTTCGTGAATGGTATCAAGAAAAGACTGGTAGAGATTTCAATGAAGAGAGTATTGATGCAAACACTGTTAATGCTATTATAGCATATAATAACAGAGAAACAATTAATACTCAAGATTATGTTCAGAACGTTCGTACTTCACGAACTGGTGTATTTGGTAATGATATAGCAAAGGAAGACCATGCTATTAATATCCTTAGTACTATTTATCTAAAGAGTCAAGGAAGTATTCGTAAAGCTCTTGCTAATAGAAAGCGTAAAGGTGAGAAAGAAGTCCTAAAGGATAAAGCCGGAAATGAATTAAGTCCTCAAGCTGCTGTTAAGTTAACTATGATTACTTATCTTAACCGACATCTTAAAGAAAATGATAAAGAACTTACTCAAGAACAGAAGGCTTATATCGGTACTATTATTCGTAATCTTTATGATGGTGGTAATTATAACCGCAATGAGCTATTTGATATTGTTATTAATTCACCCGAAGTTATTAGTCTTAGTAAAGAATTTGGCATAGATACTAATGAAGATTATGAAGTAGGTGAAGATGTTAAAGAAGATAGTGAACAAAACTCTCGTCAAGATGACCAAGAGAGTATTGCAGCTCTTCGTGCTGATTGGTCTGAACTAGCTGACCAAAGAAAGAATATAGATAAGAATATTAGTAAAGAAGTAAAAGAATGGTTTACTCGTTTACCTAAAACAAATAGCAATGCGTTTATAAATGAAAAACCTGATACTTCTAATAATACTTATTCAGGTATAGCTGAAAGTGCTGGATTTGCTAGTTCTTTTAAAGCTATTAATAATTATGGTAACTTTTCTAGTGTTGAAGCAATGGTAGAAAGTTTCCATAGTATTGCTGCAAGATTTAAAGAAGTATCTCATTTAGAATATGCTGCACGTTTATTAGAAGACGAAGCTAATGTTCAGATGAGAAATAAGATATTTACTCAACTAAAACAATCTATTTGGGAACGTAATGAAGTAATTTATAGTCAAGACGGTTCTAATGTGGTTACTAAGAATCGTAATACTTTTCCTAAACTTAATCTACAAAACAAGATACTCAATAGTTTTGATTCTCTTATTCATAATCCTTCTGTTATGACAGGAGATATAGCTGTATTAGAAGAACTTAAAAATAGATTATCCACACTAAATAATTCCAACACTAATGAAATACAAGAAATCACGGAACAAATTGCTGCAATCTTTAATAAATATAACTTCGGCATCAATAGGCAGGGTGTTGTTAACTACGTTCGTAACTTCGGTGATAACCAACTTTCTAATATCTCTTCTATTGTCGATGATTTGCTAGAGTTTAATAAAGTAGTAGGTAAGGCGACTAATCTATTAAAGATAGATAATGAAGCACAACGTATCTATTATGCAGGTGAATATGCTAAAACTAAAGAGAATGAAGAATATACAGTAGTTCCTTTTGATAAATCTCAACTACAATATAAAGATGGTTATGCTAATAATATAGCCAATCGTATATCTAATAGATTTAAAGATTATCAGATAGTAGATTCTGAATTTAATAGTATTAATGCAGAGAACAATCTAGTTAGTGATATTCTAAAGAACAATTATATAAGTAAGTTCTTTGAAAGAATTAATGATAATCGTTATAATGATAATCCTACTGATAATAAAGAACTTCGTGATTATCTTATTCAATTCACTAATATTCCTCAATACCAATATAGTAATATTCTTATTGAGAAAACTTTGTCTAATGGAAAGATAGTTCCAGGTTTACTTCGTCTTACAGATACTGGTTACGAACTAACTGAATATTATCGTGAATTTGGTGCACAACTATACAACGGAGTTAGTAACGAAGTAACAGGAAAGGCTAAATCTTATAAAGATATTAATGCGCTTGAATGGGATATTATAACTCTGAATGAATACGCTAATAATGGCGACAATTATGAGATGACTAAAGGAGTTAAGAAATCTAAGTTCTTTACTCAAACTCCTTCTGATGCACCTAAGACTTTCGTATTCAATAGTTATAAGTTAGATTATACTGGACTATTTAATGCTAATGGTTCTATTTACCGTGGTCATCCTATATATGTAGCTTATGCCAATATTTATGCTAAAGAACTTGCAGAAATGGCGCAAGCTATTAACTTCTTATTTGAGACAACTGTTGAGAATGGAGTAGTAACTATCGTATCTGATGAAAACGGTAAACCTAAGATAAAAGAAGAGTTTAAAGATTTGCGTAAATCAGAAGCTAGACTTAACTATCATTATCGTAAAAGTATTCTTGATAGCAATGGCAATCCTACTGGTAATGTATTTAAGTTTAGAAGTTTACTTATTGATAAAGTTAAGAATCTTAGTAGATATAATAGTGAGACAGCCAAAAGAGTAGATATGAATTGGCTGTTCGAGGAAGGCAATGTATTCTCACTCCTTTACGGGGGAAAGAATAGTGAAATATCGCTAATACAAGATGAGAATGGAGAGTATAATATTAGACTTACTGGTGGACTTCGTAATTCTGTATATAATTATATAGATAACTATATTAATTATAGAATACAAGAAGCTATTGCTAAATATAGTTCTGATAAAGAGTTTGTAGATAAGTATAAGAATGCTAGTCAAGAATCATTTAATTCCTTCATTGCTGAAATGGTTCTTAACTATGAGATTCAATATAATAATCTAAATGATATGTTCTTCGGAGATGAAGCATATTATAAAGATTCTCGTGATACTATTAAACGTAACAAAGAATATCAAGCCGGAGGATTAGCTTATGCAGGATATGATTTGTATAATGTACAGAAACATTTGGGAGATATAACAGTAGCTCCTAATAAGACTATTAGTATAGATAGTAGTTTCAAATATATTACTCTTGAAGATGTTCAAAGTAGCGGTAAAGTTCTAGATGATTTAAAGAAGCAATTAGATATAGCTAATGTATCTAAAGAGACTAGAGCTTTTATACTTAAACAGTTCTCTAAGGATAAATCAGAAGTAACAGATGCTCAATCGTTTATTACTCTTGATGAATTTGTTCGTAGAATGTATCTACGTGGAGAGTATGATAGTTATAAAGATTTAATCGAAGCTCTTTATGACGAAACTAAGCCTATTGACAATGTTAAGTTAGGAGAATTATCTAAGAAGATACAAGTTCAAAAGAACTTCTATTATGACTTAGAAATAGATAATGATGCTAAGTTAGCTAATCCTATTCAGATTAAAAATGCAGAGTTCGTACTTATACCTAGATTCTTAGGTAATAGTGAACTTGGTGCTTTGGCTAAATATATGACTGATAATAATATTGGTCAGGTTAACTTTACTACTACTGAAAAAGCTACTACTAATAGAGTATTAGAGTTTTGGGATTCTCATGGGAAATTCCCCTCTAAAGAGAAGTTGAAACAGTTTAACTTGGATGTTCAAACTAAGTATAAAACTGGTTGGTATTCCAATCTTTATACCCAGCAAGATATTCCTCAACACATGGATGGTGAGAATAAGGCAGGGTTACAGATTGTTAAAAAGCTAATAGATAATATTGGTAATACTCCTGAAGGTCAATCTCTTATTAAAGATTTCTTTGATAACTTTACTGCTAATATTCAAGATAGTTTTAAAGATGCTGCTTCTCGTATTGGTGTAGAGATTGATGCTAAAGGTAATGTAGTATACGAAGGTAATCAAGCTAAGATTGATAATAACAAGTTCATATCTCTTATTAAAGACGAGTTAACTCGTAGAGGATTAGACAGTAATTATCGTAAGTATGCTGAAATAAATCCTGAAACTGGATTGCCTTATATGCCTGCTTGGACTAATCTAGTTCGTAGTAAGATAGAGAATATTGTAAATAGTATATTTACTAATCGTATTACTAGACAAGTACTTCCGGGATTTCATGCTAGTCAAGTTTCAGATATTGGTATGACTGAATTATCAGGTCGTAGTGATTTAAGAGATTTAATGCAATCAAGAGTAGAAGAAAAACATGGTTATTCTCTTGGTCGTAAACTAACATATCATAAAGATGGTAGTCAGATAGTAGAGATACTATTACCTAAATGGATGGTAAAGGCTTATAATACTTATGATGCAGAAGGTAATCTAGTTAATGAAGTTACTCTTGAAGATTTACAATCTGCTGGACTTGATACTATGATTGGTTATCGTATTCCAACAGAAGGTAAACAATCAGTAGCAGTAATGAAAGTTGTAGGTTTATTAGATGAATCTCAAGGCTCTACTATTGTTGTTCCTGATGAATGGGTATTACAGACTGGTGCTGACTTTGATATTGATAGTATTTATGGTATTTATCATACTGCTACATTCGATAAGAATGGTAAGCCACAGAAAGTTGAATATATAGAAGGAGAAGATGATGCGGCAGTAGATAGAAGATATAATAACTATCTATTTAATAATCTAAGTAAAGAGAATATTCAGGATGCTAGAGATATTGCAATAGATTTAAGTCAAGAAGGACTTAGTTATGCAGAAGCCTATGAATCAGCTATTACTAAATATGCTGAACAAGGTGGACTTTATTCTAAAGAAGAATTTAGCAAGCTAACAGTAGCTCAACAGAATACTCGTGATGCTCGTAACAATAAGATAGTAGATACATTTATTAAGATAATGAATCTACCAGTATCTATTGGTGAAAACTTATCTTCTAGTAACTTTGAAGATATTAAAGCTGCAAAAGCTAATATCTTTGAAGGTTTATCAGAGACTTATCGTAATATTAATTCAGTAATTGCTCAAAATTGGTATCGTGATGCTAATATGTCCGGTGCACGTCTTAAAGCTATTTCTGTTAATCGTGACAACTTCGCCTCTATTAGTAACAAAGCTAAAACTATTGTTGACGGTGCACACGGTGGTTTTAGGTTTACTTATACATATAGCACAGAGAAAGAAGCAAAAGACGCACAAAGTAAACTAAGAAAACGTTTTAGAGATGTAACTAGAAAAGGTAAAGAAGTAACAGTAGACCATAATCAATTAGGTTGGAGTTATGATAATCTTAATATAGATAATCGTTTGATTACTCCTTATTCTTCTGAAACTACTGCTCTTATTCTTGACGGTGTAAAAGAAGGTGGTGTTCCTAATGTAGACTTGTATACTTTTGATGTATATAAGTCTATCGTAGATTGTGGCGCTAATTATGAAACATCTATTCTATTTATTAATCAGCCAGTAATAACTGAACTTATTGCTAGACAAAATGCTAATGATAATGTATTCGGAGAAACTGGATTTAATCCTCTTATTGGATTAAGACGAGATATGTATGTACGATTAGCTAAAGCTGTTAGTATTCCTGCTAATAGCATTACTAAAAAGACTCGTCTTAAAGATGTTAAGAAAATGCTTGAGAGCAGAGGAATAGAGATTAATGAAGATGAGCTTCTTGAAGAAGGAATAAAAGTAACTGAATTAAGAGAACATCTTAAAGATGATGTAGAAAGTACTAGTTATAATAATACTGATAATCTTATATATCAAATTAAAGCGTTAAGAGCATTTGAATATTTCAAAGAGATAGGCGACCAAATCAATTCTAATATGATGGTTATCACTAGTGATAAGTTTGGTGCTGGTAAATCTGCTAATGAAATAGATAATGTTATTAATCGTATTAATGATATTAAGGAGAATAATGTTGGTCGTATAAAAAAAGGTCAACCTGTTCTTAAAGCAGTTACAGAAGAAGGTAACAAGTATCTAATAGATGCTATTTATCCTAAGACTAATTTCAATACTATTAATGATATTAATCAGGATGAACTAGAATCTGTATATCCTTCTTTATATTATCAGTTAAAGTATAGTTGTATAGCTACTGAAAAGATTATTCGTGATAGTGAGATATTCAAAACTCAAACACCGCAATTCCGTGAATTAGTTAGTAAGTTTGGTATTCGTAATCTTCAAACTATTCAGCAGTTAGAGAGTTTCATTATTAATATGAGCCAAGCACAGTCTAACTTTGTTAATACTAACAGATTCATAACTAGAAGTGATAACGAGTTTATACCTAGCTATAATCTAAATCTTATTAGTAGTCAACAAGATACTCGTGCTAGATTATATGGATATACTGGTATAGTAGGTAGTTTCGATATGTCTGATATGTCTGAAAAGAATGTAGAAGCATTTATGAAACTATCTCCTGCTAATAAAGTAGCATTGATTCAAAGATATACTTCTGACAATAATCTATTTAAGAACTTAAACGTCGAATATAAAGGTCGTCGTAATAGTTATGATAAAATAACTATTATCGATAGTACTATATCTACTGAATCTCAATATCAAATGTTCCGTAATGCTTGGCATAACAATAATCCGTTTATTAAACTTGCTACTATGGATTTGATAAGGTATTCTATGGTAGTAGAAGGTTATAAGTTTAAAGGTGGTACGGTTAGTAAAATTATTCCTGTTGAATTATTATATGGACAAGATACTGGTATTGATTCTGATAATGGAGTTTCTTCAGCTACTAATATTATTAACGATTCAGATAGGGCTATTAATAGCATGATTCAATATGGTAGTGAGATAGGAACTTATGAAAGAGCTAGCAATGATGCAGCTACTATTGAGAAGTTACGTGACTTATTCTTTAGAACTAATCCTAATAATCCTGATGTATTAGTATTTGAGAATAAGAAATATAAAGAATCTAATAAGATAACGTTTAATAGATTAGGTGTTGGTGAACTTAGCTTTAAAGAAGCGCAAGAACGTGGAATGATTACTGGTAGTGAGAATAATCGTAGATACCGTCATTATGCTAAAACTAATGATAATAACAAAACTCTACGGTTATATAAACTAGTATATTATAATGATACTGTTTATATGCTACCTACTAATCCATTAGAACAAAACGAAATTGGAGAAGTAAGCGTTAATCCTGATAATAATAGAATGTTTCTTCCATTAGATATACTAGAAGATGTTTCTATTAATCAGTATGATGCTGCTTTTATTAGTTCTGTAAATATTGGTATTACTTCTGATACTCGTAAGTTTATGGTTCTTCCTACTGTATTTGAAAGAGGAGCTGATACATTAATCGAAGAAGTATTTCCTAATAGTATTGTCTTGACTTCCCCCATAAAGGAGCAGCAAATTGATACTTCTCGTAAGTACATTGTGGCTATTACTGATAACAATATTCTATTAGAAACTATTGAATCTCTTGATGCTGCTGGTGTTCATGATTATGTTGTTGCTGCTCCTAATATGAACTATAATAATATTCGTAGGATTATTAATGAACGTAATAATGCAGATATTGCAGCTAAGAGATTACAAGCAGCTATGACTAAGTTAGATGCTAATGAAGTTCAACTTAGAAAGAAGAAACCAGATAATTCTGAATCTCCTTATTATGCTCAACTTAAAGCTAGCATTAATCAGACTATTAATGATGTCAATGTTAATGGTATTGGATTTGTTCCTGTTTTACAAACAGTAATAGATAATACTAGCTTTAGACCTAATGGATATTTTAAATATGAGAAAGAAGGTAATGTTTATATCGTTACTAACTTAGGACGTATAACTACTAAGTCAGTTAATCTTGCTCCTGATTATTCATATAGTAGAAAGACTATTATTAATAGTGTATCTCAACTAGAATTTCCTAGACGTAATGCTTTAACTCAAGTAGTTAAAGAAAATTCTAGATTAGATAAGTTCGCTAATAATAATATTATTAGAGTTCAGACAGAAGAGAACTTTATTAATGAAGATGTACTTGAATCAGCATTAGTAGATAATGATAGAGAAATTAACGAATATATTTCTCGTGTAATTGAAAGTGTTGAGAGAAGTAATGCTAACGTTGAAGAAGCGGCTCTTAATGACGCTTTCCGTTCATTTGCTGCTATTGATTTACGTTCTAATACAGCTACTAAGTTAAACGATAACTTACGTGAGCAAGCATTGAAAATTATTAATGGTTATACTAATAGACGTATTGATGATTTCTTATTTGATATTCATAATTTCTATACTACTTATGTTACTAATCCTGATGGTACTTATAAACTAGACGAAAATGGTAATAAGATAGTAATGGAAAAATGGGGTATAACTAATAAGAAGTTATTCGACCGTATGTTAGAAGATGAAACATTACGTACTCGTTATGAAATGTTCCTAGATAACATTAATAGATTTGTAGAAGATTATTCTATTATTGAAGCTATTCAACCTTATGATATTGACGAAGCTCATAGTGTAAGTGAGACAGAAGAAGAGATAGAAGGTCTACGTAGAACTAACGATATGCTTAAACAAATTAAAGATAAGTTTAAACGTATCAAAGACTTAGATAATGTAGTTAAACGTAGTACTAAGATGTACTTTGATAGTTATATTACTAGTCTTTCTAGTGACCCTCGTGTTCAATCTAATATGCTTAGTATTACAGAAGCATTTGAAGATGAGAACTTCTTCCAGTTTTGGCTAGCCGATAGTCAAGAGACACATATTCCAATAGTTCAGATAGTTCTAAAACAAATGATGAATCAGTTAAGAGCTAGTGAGATTAGTGCTCGTGATAAGAAGATAGCCTTTACTACCGCTATTTCAACGATTATCGAAGACGCAAAAAACAACGGTATAAACGTGTCTCTGAACGATATTTTGGACGAAAATGGCAACCTTTTGCTGCCGTATAATGAATCGTTCACCGACAAATTAAGGTCGCTAAAAGAGGCTGTAAAGCTGGCTCAAATCGACGACCCGAATGGTCGGGACGGTCTTATATATAAGAAAGCTAAAGACGAATTAGAGAAGTTCTTAATAGATAATGTAGAACGTGAGTACAATAAAAAATTCTATCAAGACTACTATAATATGAACCAAATACTTAATAAATATCCTCAAACTTATGTTAAGTTAATGAAGATATTACATGAGGAAGGAGATATATTAAGTACGATGATTGATAATGATTATAGTACTCTTACTGTTCAAAACGCAAGAAGACTTGAAGAGCTTAGACATGAGTTAGCAGAAATGCGAGCTACTATTGATATGGACGGTAATTATAAAGAGAATTATCAAGAAGCTAATGCTGTTAATAATTACTTATCACGTAGACGTCAGTTAAATAATAAGTATAAAGAAAGTAAACCTAAAGATGCTTTTACTATTCGTTATAAACAAGCTATTGAAGGTTTACAATATCCTGAAACTTCTGAAACTTATAGAGAATCAGTAGAATGGTTAAAGGCTAATACTGATTATAAGTTAAAAGGAGAGTTCTTAGATGAACTAAAGAAAGCCTATATGGATACTCGTCTAGGTAATCCTTTTGATAGTTTCGTTCGTACTATGGCTTATGGTAAGTATGATTCAGAAGGTGTTATTGATGGTACTAAATTTACAGATGTTCAAATAGCTAATCTAAAGAAACATCAGGAACAAATGTTTGCTGCTGCCGTTGGTCGTGTTAAGCCAAATGAACAGAAAGCTCAAGAATGGTTAGATAACCATGTTAGTTATATCAATACTGTTTATTATGAAGCTATGTATGTAGCTATGAATAAGATGGGTAAAGAAGTATTTGATAAATGGTATATTGATAACCATGTTGTTAATCCTATTACTAAAGAATATGAACCGTTGCCTATTTGGAGACAAATGGTAGTTAAGGATGAAGCTAACAACATGGAATATAGTGCTAAATACAAATGGTTAGAAACTAAAGTTAAAGAGCAGTATAAGAATCCTAACTACGATGAAGTTAAACTACAACCTTCTACTAATAAATATCGTAATGATAAGTATTATGGAATGAATAATTATCAGCAACAGCTATATAACGAAGTAGATTCTCTTCTTAATGAACTTGTTAAAGATAAACGTAGTCGTGCTTATATTAATCGTGGTTATTTACCTAATCAAGCTATTGAACAACCTAGTCAAGGTTTTGCTGACTATTGGCAAGATTTTAAACGTAGTCATGGTTGGTATAATACTCCTAATAAGTTTGATATAGAACTTAATCTATATAAGAGATTTAGTAATGCTCCTATGCTTCATAGTTTATCGGAAGTTAAGTTACTTCCTATTCGCGAACAACAAGAAGGAGAAACTAAAGAAGAATATCTAACTTATGTTCGTGAAACTCAAGCTAAGAATAATGAGTTACGTAAACAAAGAGCACAGGAGAATGCAGAACGTAATAATCCAAATGTTCTTGAAAGACTTAATTCATTTATAGATAGTATGTATAACTTTAATACTCGTAATGATATAGCTAGATTAGCTAAGATTACTAGTAATCAATTACGTAACATGGATATTATTAAGAGAAATCCTAATGATAAACTTATGGATAATAGATTACTTAGTAGAATTACTGGTAAACAAGAAATACGTACTACTAAGAGTGATGATTCAAATATAGTTAAACACTTCGAGAATCAAGTTCGTAAGTTAGTATTTAATGAATTTGAAATGGATGAAGGTACTCGTTCTAAAGTATCTCGTGTTATGCGTAATATGGTATCTAGTAAGTTTATGATGTTAAATATTACTGGTGGTATTGCTAACGTTCTATACGGTAAGACACAGATACAAATGGAAATGGCTGCCGGACAATTCTTTAAATACAAAGACTTCCGTAAAGGTGAAAACGAATGGATGCAGAATATAGGTAGTTATCTAGCAGATGCTTATAATGAAACTACTAATAACGAAACCAATGCTGTTATTAGATTATTCAATGTTATTGAATCCGATATGGTAACGGAACGTTATGGTAAAGGTAATAATCCGATGGGTAAACTAGAGAATCTATTATTTATCCAACAGACAGCAGGTGAACATTATATGCAGAACGCTACATTATTAGCTATGCTTCATTCTCATAGAGTAGTTAATGTCGATGGCAAGAATAAGATAATGTCATTTGAACAGTACGCTATGAATCTTAGAGAAGAAGCATTACTTAAAGTTCTTCGTAAGAATAGTCCTGAATTAGTTTCTAAGTATGAAACTTTTAAAGATAAAGTACTTGAATCTTATGTTGAGAAAGAACGTTATGTTAAGTTTAAAGCTGATATAATAACTGATTTCTTACGTTCGATTCCTAAAGAACTAAGACAAGAGTTTAAAACTACTTATAAGGAAGATACTAAAGAAGAACGAATTAAGTTTGAACAACATCCTTCATTTAGAGAAAGTCTTATATTGAAGAATGGTGTTGCTACTCTAAAGAAAGATAGCGGTCTTACTAATGATGATATTGCAGCTTTCCGTAATAAGGTTATATCAGTTAATCATCAGATACATGGTATCTATGATAAGATTGGTGCTAATCAGCTACAACAATCATGGTGGGGAGCTTTACTAATGCAGTTCCATAAACACTTAGTTCCTGGTTATCAAAAACGTTTTGGTTATCGTTTGGGTCACTTTGATGGTATATATAATGAAACTCGAGAATCTATTAGTAAAGGAACTTATGTTAGTTTAGGAGAGTTTATAGCAATGCCATTTAAGAAGTACTACGAACTTAATGATAGTAACGAACTTCAAGCTGTTCGTACTCTTCAAGGTATTGCTAAAGGTTATGCAGATTTTGTAGCTAATCTTACTACTTATTATAATATTCTTCCTGAATATGATAAAGCTAATATTCGTAGATGTTTGGGTGAATGGATAGCTATTACTAAAGCAGTAGCATTATTCGTAGTTGGTAAGTTAATGCTTGACGATGACGATGATTCTACGCAAGTAGCAGATTATATCTTATATAGTGCTGACCGTCTAATGTCTGAAACTATTCAGTATACTCCGTGGGGTATGATTAACGAAGGAAAGAAATTATATAGTCAACCTGTTGCTGCGTTAAGTATCGCATCTGATAATCTTAAATTACTAGAGGCTTGTTGTAGTTATATAGTTACTGGTAATCCCGATGATTTATATTATAATTCAGGTACTTATTCAGGTGAGAATAAACTTAAAGTTAATATAATGAAACAGATACCATTACTTAATCAGATTAATAAACATCAAAGACTTGGTGCTAACAACAGTTACTATAAAGTTCGTAGTAGTCCGTTTAGTGCTCTAGGTCAAATTGTTGCTAATATGATTACTGATGAAGATGAAGAATAACTAACTACTTAATATTACAACTCATAGGAAAGCCCGAACTGCTCGTGAGAGTAATTCGGGCTAATTTATATACTTAAAAAAGTTTGTAATTTTTAGCTATCTATTAGAATATAGTTTGATATATTCAGATATGAATCTATTTCTATCTCCCATAAACATCATATTATGATTAATAATATAAATATTATTTTTATCATTAACAGCTTTAGCAATAAAATTAGCATTTATAAGTTGTTGAATGCCGTCATTTATTCTAGGTTGACTAACAGATAGTTCTCTTGAAATTTTAGTCTGATTTAATACTATCCAATTAGAATCGAACTTAATATTTCTATAAATATAGTTCAACATAGATAAACCATGAGTTTTTAAATATCTTAGATTAGACATCCCATCAAAGTATAATTGCATAAAGCTACCAGTATATCTTACCTTTTCGTCTTTAATTAGAACAATATCTACTCCATACTTATTAGCTATCTGTTGTAGTTCATCAAAAGCATTATTACTATAATCTTTTGGATTAATATTGAAAGGAAATATAGTAGGTTTAATAAGACTACTATCAGAATTACTATTGGTCTCCATATATATGTGTTAATTAATTGTTAATATCGCCAAATTTATACAGTTTTGCGTATAAAACCAAGCAATTTCACTACTATTTTATACAGTTTTGCGTATAATTTGAATCATCTAACTAATTGATAATCAATGAATTAACATAAAATTAACACTATAATAAGATAAAGACTTCTTATATAATATAGATTTATCATTTAGATATGCAAATATACTATTAAATTTTTAATTAACTTAGCTTTACTATATCTCGCTCGCCTATCGGCTCGCTTTTTTCCCCCATAAAGGAGTTGGTTTACCAGTAATTCCACTCCTTTATGGGGGATTTAGCGAGCTTTGCGAGCGTAGGCAAGTCCAGCAATACAATTATCCTTAATACGTTGGTTTTATCCAAGTACAGTTTAAAAAAAAAGAACTATCAACAGTATTGCTACTATTAATAGTTCTAAGTTCATTTACTTTCTTTAATATCTTTCTTTGCTCTTGCATATCCTTTGATATAACCTTCAACAAAGCGATTAGTACATAACCTTCTCATATCTAAAGAACAAGGATTATAATCACACTTTCCACAATCTCTACTTAATCCGTCTGATTGATATGCTTTTACTTTAACACTTACTTTTCTTACCATAATATAAAAAGAGTACTAGTATTTCTACCAGTACTCATAATGTATAACTAAAATGATTATTACTTATTCGTTCTTATACTTCTTCTCTACTTCTTGTAGTTTCAGATAGATATTATTACGAGCTTTAAGTTTAGGAAGTGATGCAACACATCTCATAGCTCTACGAATTTGACTGCGCATAAACTTATTCTGCGATTTCATTATTTTCTTCTTTTTCAGGTTCAACATAAGGATTCCAAGTATTCATGAACTGATTAAGTTCAACTACGGTTTTCTCTCCATCATATTCATTATAAGTAGTTTCTTTAAGAATTACATGAAGAGTATTACCGCCATTTTTATCTTGCATACGACATAAAGAATCGCATTGATAAATCTTATTAGGATTTCTAGGATTAACTACTTTAGAACAGTTATGCCAAGTATCAATAGATAATAAACCGTTTATTTTCAGCATGATTATTCATTTTCTTTAGGTTTAACATTAATACCGTATTTAGCCCATTGAAGAACAAAACCAAGATGTGCCCAAAGGTCATTAACAACTTCTTCCATAGCATATTGTTTGCCAAGTTCTTCGCTGTAATTCTTTGGGTCAACACAAGAAGAATGACGAACTGTATCAAAGCCAGTAAGAGTATGAGCATTAACAACAGTAGTTTTTTCACCAACTGTCATTACTTCTACATCAGTAATAAAGTTTTCAACATCTTCTTTTAGAATCTTAGTACCATCGTTATTCTCTGAAAGAGGATAATAAGCAGCATCAGCTACATCTTTTGGTGTCCAACTCTTATATCCGTCAGGATAAGTAACTTCATAACCTTCTTCTTCAAAAGAATGATTACCAATTCTATGACCTTTGTCATTAGCTTCTCTTGCAGTCATTGGTTGAAGTTCAACCATTTTAATTCCAATTGCTTTCATAATTTAATTGTTTATTGTTTAAAATTAATAATTAGTTTATTTTCCAGTACTACCAAATCCTTCTGTACCTCTTTTAGTAGTACCAAGTTCTTCGAGAGTTTCAACTTCATCCCAAGTAATCTTTTCACGACGACGAACAAGAAGTTGACAAACACGGTCACCTTCTACATAAGGACATCCTTCTTTCTCAATTAACTTATTAAACTCTTGTCTTGCACATATAATAGAATTATAAGCATTTTCGTGTTTAACACGTGTAACAATATCGTTAAAAGCATTACCAAAAGTACTAATAATTCTAATTAATTGACGAGAAGTACGATTCTTGAAAATAATACGAAGTTCTCCTCTATAACCCCAATCAAGAGTACCAGGACTATTAGGCATATAAAAATCTGTTTTAGTATTGCTACTACGTGGGCGAAGTTCCATTTCATATTCATCAGGAAGAGCAAAATGTAATCCTGTATGAATAATAAATCTATCTTTGTCTGCATCATATTCTATACTCTTAGCATAGACATCACAACAAGCATCTCCTTCTTTACCATAAGTAGGTAATGGAACAGATTTATCTTCACGCCATACTTTAACAGAGACATTATCAATATCTCGTTCTAGTTTATCGAAGAGTTCATCTTGAGTTAATAAACCACTGTTAAATTCAATAATAGCATTAGCTATTGCTTTACTTAATTTACTCATTATAATTATTGTTTTTAAATTTATGATAAGGACAATCAGTAGGACTACTAGGCTTGTAATAACTAATATATGACATTTCTTCGTTATCACAAACATATACTTTATTTCTATATAAAGTAATTTTCTTTCTACTAGATAAATAAGCACAATTACCACAAGTTCTGACTTTATTCTTCTTTTCCATATAGATACTTTAATAAATGAACAAACCTGATTATAAATATTACAAATAGAACATGACCTAATATTGGAACAAAGAATAAAGCACAATTAAGAGTAACTGTACTTATTACTTCATCATCTAGTCTTTCCTTAGTAATCTTTAGTGCTATCCAAGTTATTATAATCTGAATAAAACATTCTATAACAGGGACATCTAATAAGATTGTTTTTAACACGGTTTCTAACTCCATTCTTTACCACAGTTAATACACTTAAAAGCAATTGGGTCATTTTCCTCTTCCCGTGGAACTTCTTCTAGTCTAGCACCACAATTAGGACAACGTGGAACAGTAAATAACCAAATTAGTTTCTTAATAAAATTCTTTATTCCCATACACCAGCCAATGCGTAATTAAGAGCTTTAAGACTAGTATTATAGTCGCCCTCAAATACAGTGTTCTTTAAACGAAGCTCTTCTGTCTTATAGTCTTTAACATTAGAGAAGTAGCCAGTAACGGCATTATAAGCACCATAAGCAGTACCTGCTATCTGTCTTTGTCCAACACCTTCTTGATAATACTCGAAAGTATCACAAAGAGTATTTAGTTTCTGCATAGATATTTCAGCAGCTTCAAAAGCAGAATTGTTTCTTCGGAATAAACCGTTATATAGATTCAATTCATCTACTCTTTCAAATTCTTCCCCTGTAAGGAAAGTTGCCGACAGATACTTCTTTACTTCTTCATCCGATACTTTTGTCTTAAACAACACTTTGTACATGTCTTCTTCTTCTTCTATCTTACGTTCAGTAAGACCAAGTATTTCAGGAACAGTAACTATCTTAACATTGACGCCTTTATTATGTCTGAAAGATATATAACTTTCGGCAGACATTCTAGCTGCATGAAGAGCGTTCATACAAATAACTCTTACAGGGGTAATCATCATTTGTACAGCACTACCGCCATCATGGCTATTAGTAAAGACAAAGTAATGTTGAATAGTATCATTAATACCGCCAATATTAATATCCTTGTCAAAACTAGCTGACATGAATATCTTTTGTCCATAACCAAAGTAACCTGCTCTATCAAGTTTAACTCTACCACCAAGAGCATCATCGAAGAATCCGAAAGCCATTTGATTTTGTACTACTTCATAACGAGACTTTACTTTCCCAAGAGGAATATTAGTATCAGTACGATAAGTTGCAAACTCACCAGGAACATCAACAAATTCAAAGCCGTTAACTACATTAGGAAAAATAGAACCGTCACGACTAGTACCATTATCGTGTGCTGGCATTTTAGCAGATAGCTGACATTTAGCAACTGTATAATCGAGTTTAGCTTTTACAATAGCTTCTTCTGTTGTCTTACAATCGCTAACATCTATACCTATTTTACCTCTCCAAGCAATTCCTTTTGCTTTGAATTTACTTCTATAACTTGAATCTCTAAAGTTAAATTCCATAATTATATGTATTTACTGATTTCTATCATAGCTTGTTCACGAGTACATCCAAAGGCATTCATTATTCTTTGAATAAGTTCTTCTACCCAATCTTCTACTTCAAACATATTACTTAATTATTAATGATGTATTACTTTCTTGTTTAGCAATAGTAAGGTCAGCATCCATACTCAAATTAGCTGCGATAATAGACTTACTAGTACAAGACTTAAATTCTACCTTATGAGGATTTTGTCCAATCCATTGAGCAAGATTAAAGTTAGTAACATTTGCAAGTTCTGATAGACGAATATGAATTGATATTTCAGTATCAATAGAGAACACATCGTCAACAGTAACATCTACAAATGAAGATTGTTCAGATTCCTGCTCCTCTATGGGGGAACTTTCAGCTTTCATGTGAGCACTGATAATACGAGATAGATACTCAATACTAAGACTTTCTTTAATTTCAGTACTCGCAAGATATTCAGTAACTATATCCATAAAGTGTCTGATAATATCAGCAATACGAACATCGTCTAACTTAGTAACAGTAGTATTACGAGAATAGACCTTATAAGTACTACCTTCAATTACTTTGTTACCGGACTTACCAGTAGAACCAAACATTATAACTGCTTCAAGAACCGCATCTTTAAGACGTTCAAGAGTATTATTTCTTGTTTTCTTAATTTGGTTAACACGAGCAACTTCGTCACTACATTCTTTAACGTCACATTGATAACGTTTAATTACTTGAAGATAATCTCCAATCTTATCTTTAAGATTATCTTCTGTAATACCTAGTTTAGCAATAATTTCTTCTGTTGCTTCACCTTCTTCGAGTTGCAAGATAATATCCTGCAACTCTGCTTTAATACTAAATAGACTACTTCCCATTATGTCTTAATTTAAAATAAGGTTTATCTTTAGTAGAATAACACATATAACTAATAAGATTACTTCCAAATTGATTAATTAATCTTTTGTTTTTATAAATAGCTACATAGAGACCTAGTTGATATTGTTGAGTAACTATTTCGATTTTACCAAGTTCTTTATCATTTATTATTGTTATCATATTCTTCCTTGATTAATTTATTCTGTTCAGATATAGCTTTCATAATAAGCTCGCGAGAATCCCAAAGACTTTCAGCACCAACACTTAGATAATAATGTTCAAGTACTTGTTCATTAGACATATTTTGAAAGTCTACAATATGAGGACAAGCTATCATA
>ERZ779820.271-NODE-271-length-36100-cov-13.014121_pt1 | contig 36100 bp, 31 predicted proteins | sample MGYA00511563_ERZ779820 | MGnify/ENA primary metagenome ERZ779820 (study PRJEB29588, sample SAMEA1964852) | human gut metagenome | biome: human gut; feature: human-associated habitat; material: faeces | place: Denmark | collected 2008/2010 ...
GAAAGAAAACTGACAAGAAAGATGCCAAATGGATTGCTGACCTGTTTAAGCATGACCTTGTTGCTGGAAGCTTTATGCCACCTGCTGACATTCGCCAGCTTCGCGACCTCATGCGTTACCGCTTCAAACTAACCTGCTTCAAATCAAGCGAAAAGAATCGTTTGCAGAACTGTCTCACGGTTTCCAATATCCAGTTGGGAAACGTTGTCTCGGACACCTTCGGCAAATCTGCTCAGGCGATACTGGATAAACTTTTGGAAAATCCCGCAGATACTTCCTTTGACCTTGAGCCTCTCGTTTACAAAAGTTTGAAAAAGAAACTTCCGGAACTCCGTGACGCCATTGACGGTTATATCACTCCGGAACAGGCTGGCAAACTCAAGGTGATCAAAGCTCACTATGAAAACCTTGAATCCCGGAAAGCAGAGCTTGAAGAACTCATTCTTGCGCTCGCCGCTCCCTATCAGCAGGAACTTACCATTCTTCAAACTGCTCCTGGTATCAGCAGTCCTTTCACTGCCATCGGAATCATTTCCGAAATCGGTACCAATATGGAGGCTTTTCCTTCGGCGAAACACTTGTGCTCATGGGCTGGGCTTACACCAACCAACAATGAAAGCGCAGGGAAGAAAAAATCTGTCCGGGTGTCCAAGGCCGGATGCTACATCAAACCGCTTTTAGTACAGTGCGCAAACGCTGTCGTAAAAAGCACTAAGCATCCTGAAATGCGTAACCGTTATCTCCGTCTCAAAAAGCGTCGCGGTCACAAGAAAGCAATCATTGCAATAGCAAGAATGCTTCTTACCGCATTATACCACATGTTGAAGAACGGGGAAAACTATAATGCAGAACTTTATCAGAAATCCGATTTACTTCCAGTTGATCGTGAGATTACCGTAGAGCAGGCACTCATGATCGCCAGAAACCAAGGTTATAAGATCAAGTCAGCAACTGCATAACCTTAACATACACAATATTCAATTTTTAAAGCAGCCACCGAAAGATGGCTTGTTTGTGATGCGATTAAGGGAATGGATACCCTCTACTTCTCATTTTCAATCTTAAGCTCCTCTTTTCTTTTGGCCAGCGCCTTGTCCATCAGTTCCGGAAAGCCGGCTCCGAAGCCGTAGTCTACCCAGTCTCCGGAACGAACCGCTTTTGCTGCCGTCTCAGGGGTAACAAATCTGTTTCTGTAATCGTTTGCCATAGTCTATGTTCCTTTCATGCCGGCGTGCTCAGGCAGGCCCGTGTATCAGACGATACATACGGCTTCCGGGACGCCGGCGATCCTGTTCTGTATGCAGAAAAACTGCTTATCAAAGTATATCATAGAAGCGGGCCAGTGTGAACACAGTCATATAGATTAAAATATGTCTTGCGAAACCGGCGGCTTCATGCGAAAATAGACGGTATAGGAAAATGGCTGCCAGCCAGAATCGGCGCTGGATATAGAAGAGAAGGGAGACGGGAGATGTTCCGGCTTTGGGCTAAATTGTGGAAAGACAACAGAATGCAGAGGGATACGGTCATTGAAAATGGAGACTATTCCATGTCCAGGACCGCCATGGTGTTTGACGCTATGGAGAAGGTCTGCTATGAATTTGATCTGGGCCAGCCAATCTGGCTGGACGCGAATATCGAGGATTTCAAGCGGCACGACAAGACGCGGTTTTCCAAGGACAGCTTTGTGGAATCCATTGATTTTGACTATCTGGAAATACAGGTGATCGAGGAGTAGAGACAGGACTCGGAAGAGAGAAGGATCTGCGCCTGAGAAGAGTATGAAAATAAGAGACAGGAAAAGGGAAGAGGAACTATATGGCACAGGCAATTACAGATTTTAAGGGATTTTTGTCAGATGCGAAGCAGATTGCCCTGGAGCTTGCTGACCTGGAAAGAGAGGAACAGCAGGCGAAAGAGGAGGAGGAAAGACTGTTAAAGGCCCTTGAATCGGAGAAAAAGGCAGTGGCGGACAATATCAGCCTTACTGTGAAGCGGAGAAGGGAAGAGATTAATAAGAGCTATGACAGCGAGATTGCAGGCGCTCAGGACAGACTGAAAAAGACCAGGGCAAGGCGGGAAAAGGCGAAAAATCAGGGAATTAAGGAGCGGATCAAGGAGGAGACTTCAGAACTTCATCTTCACAACAGGGAGCTGAGAGTCAGAATGAAAACCTTATTTCAGAAGGAACACGTTCCGTCCTTCTGCCAGAGCGGTTTTTACTATGCGCTCTATTTTACCAGGGGATTTAAGGAGGCCATGCTGCTTCTGATTTCTCTGGTGGTGTGCTTTCTGGCTGTTCCGTGCGGGATTTACTCGCTGCTTCCGGTGCAGAAGACGCTGTACCTGATTCTTATCTATTTTGCCTGTGTGATTGTGTTTGGAGGACTTTACACGATTGTTGGCAATATGACCAGGGGACACCATCAGCAGGCCCTTCGGGAGGGAAGACAGATTCGAAACGTCATTCTTTCCAATAATAGAAAAATCCGCATTATTACCTCCTCCGTAAAAAGGGATCGGAATGAATCCCTCTACAATCTGGAGCGGTTTGACGACGAGATTTCCCAGCTGGAGCAGGATATGGACGACATGCTGAAAAAGAAAAAGGACGCCTTGAATTCCTTTGAAAATGTGACGCGGATGATCATTTCAGATGAGATTACGGAAAACAGCCGGGAAAAGCTGGAACGCATGGCAGAGGAATATGAGGACGCAGTGGGACAGCTGAAGTATGTCAGAACCATTCTCCAGGAGAAAAGGATGTACATGACGGACACCTACGAATCCTACCTGGGACGGGAGTTTTTAAACGTGGAGAAAATAGACGGCCTGAAACGCCTGATTGAATCAGGGGAGGCCTCCAATATCAGCGAAGCCATAGAACGGTATAAAAACGGGGAAGGCCCGGCAGTCAGAAAATAAATAAGAGAAAATAGGAGGAGTCTTTTGGGGCTTCTCCTTTTTCGATCTGCCTGTCCGCATATTTTTGGCACATTCTGCCTATAATAGAATTGGAAATGAGAAACGGCAATCAATGAATGAAAACGACAGGCGGTTATGGAATGAAAATGTTAGAGTGGATGTCGGCAAAGGACAGCCGGAATATTTATTATTTTAATTCGGACAGAAATTTTAAGGCGGAGGATTTTGCCAGACAGCTTCATCAGATGATTGAGGAGGAGAAGGCAAGGCAGGGGAAAAAGGGAGTGGTATTTCTCTGCATCGGGACGGACCGATCCACCGGGGACAGCCTGGGGCCGCTGATTGGATATAAGCTCCGCCATATGAAGCGTTCCTGCGCAGCCGTATTTGGGACGCTGGAACGCCCGGTTCACGCCATCAATTTAGAAGAGTACGCCAGGATTATCAAAAACTGTTACCATGACTGCCTTGTGGTGGCGGTGGACGCCTCTGTGGGAAACAGAGAGCATGTGGGATATCTGACTCTGGGGAAGGGGGCGTTAAGGCCCGGCCTGGGCGTCAGCAAGGAGCTGGGAGCGGTGGGAGATATTTTTATTACCGGGATTGTGGGAGGATGCAGCAGCTATGATCCTCTGATGCTTCAGAGCGTCCGCCTGTCTGTGGTGATGAGAATGGCGGACTGCATCAGCAGAAGCATAAGAATTGTCGAAAAATTTTGGGATAACGCGGCGTTGATTTGACAAGTTTTTTACTGGCTCTGTGATATGATGGCCCGGATGGAAGCTGGCGGCGGTCTGAAAATGACCGGGCTGCCGCAGGAAGCCGCCGGGGCCGGACAGGCCCTGGCAGCATGAAATAGATAAGCGGGGTGAGCCAAATGGGAGATTTATACGAGCCATTATCAAAACTGCCGAAAAACATCAGGCAGATAGGAGACAGAGACGACACGGTCAGGCTGTACATAGAGGATTACGTCAGCACGTATTTAAAGCGGCTGTTTCCTTCCGGAGGGCAGGACCTGAGAGCGGGACTGCTGTTGGGAACAGAGCGGACGGAGAACGGAGTCCCCTTTATTTTTGTAGACGGAGCTCTGGAAATGGAGGACGTGACGGCCGAGGGAGAAAAAGTCGAGTTTACGGAAGCGGCCTGGAAAAAAGCCTATCAGAGTATGGAAGAGTCGTTTCCAAGACGGACGGTGCAGGGATGGTTTCTCTGCGGAGCGCCAGGATGCACGTTAAGCCCGCTGAATTACTGGAAACAGCATGGCCAGTATTTCAGCGAGAAGAACCAGCTGATGTACTTAAACAGCGGTCTGGAGGGCGAAGAGTCTGTCTACGTCACCTCGGACGACGGATTTTACCGCCTGAAGGGCTACAGCATCTATTATGATAAAAATCAGATGATGCAGGACTATATGATCTGCCGGAAAGATGTGCGGAGAGTGGAATCCGGGGCAGGCGACCGTGTGATCCGGGATTTCAGGGAGAGAATGGAGGACAGAAAAAAGGAAGCGGTCAGCCAGAGGCATACAGTCAGAAATCTGGGTCTTCTGTGCAGTACCATGTCCATGGTGATTCTGGCGGGAGGCGTGGCCATGATGAACAATTACCAGAAAATGCAGGAGATGGAGACGGTACTGGTCTCTGTGCTTCCGGAGGGGGCAAGGCCCTGGGAGCCGAACAGAGAAGAGCGGGAGGAGAGCGCACCGGTGATTGTGGAGGAGATCAAGGGGCGTATTTATCCGAAAACGGAGGAGGAATCGAACCGTCTGGTGGGAAGCAGCGCAGGCGGAGAGAAGGGAGAAGAGATTGTAAAAATGGAGCCGGATCCAGAGAAAACGGCAGAGATTCAGGAAAAACAGGATTTGAGCCAGGAGACAGCCCTGGAATCGTCTGCTCCGGAACTGCCTGCAGAAGCGCAGACAGAAAGCCAGACAGAGGATCCGCTGGCAGAAAGCCGGGAAACTCAGGCAGACGGAAATCCAAAAGCTCAGACACCGGAACATCAGGGCTCAGAAACTGCATCTCAGGAGACAAAAGAGGCAGCCGCGCCTGCCACAGACAAAAAGCCGGGCGGAACATACGCGGTGGGGGATGGAGAAACCCTGTACGGAATCTGCTTTAAGCTCTATGGAAATGTGAACCATGTGGAGGATATCTGCGCTCTCAACGGAATGACGGATATGAACCATGTGGCGGCGGGGCAGAAGCTGATTCTTCCGGCAGACGTGCCTGTAGCGGAGGAGATGAAGGATTTAGTGGAAAAATAGGAGTTACTGCGGCAGTTCAGATATTGCAGTTTGCCGCCTGGGAGCAAAAAATTTAGTGATATCTCCCACATTCTGTTGTATAATCGGAGATAGGATTGACAGAATGGGAGATAAGCAGATGAGTAATATGGACTCTATGGACAGAGAACAGAAAAAAAGACAGCTGCGCCAGAGAATGATCAGCTCTCCAGGCGGGCAGAGCCAGGGAGGCGGCCGCGGACTGGACGAGGAGGAGATTGTCAGGAATGCGGAGGCCCGCACCAGAAAGAAGCGGGTTCGGATGTTCATCATTCTGGCGGTGCTCATTTTAGCGGCGTTTGCGGCAGCCTATTATTATCTTTATGTGCGCCGGTATGAAAGCTACCGGGTGGTCTGGGAAAAGCAGATTCCAGCCAGTGAGAACGGCTTTGCCGGATATGAGCCGTTTGGAAGTAATGTATTAAAATATACGAAGGACGGAGCTTCCTACATTGACAGCAGGGGAAAGATTGTCTGGTCGATCAGTTATCAGATGAAGTCTCCGGTCTGTTATGTGAACGGATCCTATGCCGTCATTGCGGACAGGCAGGGAAATTCTCTTTATATATGCAATCAGGAAGGGCAAAGAGGCCAGGCAGAGACCACGCTGCCGATTCTGAGAGCCTCTATTTCAGCCCACGGCGTGACGGCGGTGCTTTTAGAGGACAGCACAGCTTCCTATATTTCCTTTTTTAAGGAGGATGGAAGCGAGCTGGACTGGCTGATTAAAACCGTCATGTCAAAGAGCGGATACCTGATGGACGTCTCTCTCTCTCCGGAGGGATCCCAGGTGATGGTGTCCAATGTGTATCTTCAGGACGGAATGATGGGAAACCGAGTGGCGTTCTATAACTTTTCCGAATATGGAAAGAGCTATCCGGATCGTCTGGTAGGCGGTTTTGAGAAAATGAAGGACAGCGTGATTCCGAGAGTGCGTTTCCTGAACGAGGATCGGGCCTGCGCCTTCGGAACCGGTCAGATCGGTTTCTTTTCTCTGGAAAATCAGACCTCTCCGGCGCTTTCCGCCCACATTAAGCTGGAGGAAGAAATCAAAAGCGTCTGCTATTCCGATAAATACGTGGGCGTGGTGGTGGAAAATCCGGAAGGAGAGTCCGATTACCGGCTGGACGTCTACAGCGCAGGCGGAAAAATAAAGTTCAGCCAGCCTGTAAGCTTCCAGTATAAGGAGATAGATATTGACGGGGATATGGTAATTCTGTATAATGAGAATTCGTGTGAGATCTATAATATGTCTGGAAAATGCAGGTTTTCCGGTTCATTTGATTTCACATTTTCCGCTGTCAGAGCAGGAAAAATGGAGAACGAGCTTATTTTCACCGGAGGGGACACTGTCAGAAGCATCCGGCTGAAATAAACAATATACCCAAACACCAAATTAATTTTCAGGAGGTTATACAAATGAACCAGATTGATACTCTCTCTATCAACGCTGTCAGAATTTTAGCTGCCGACGCAATCCAGAAGGCAAATTCCGGCCATCCGGGCCTTCCTCTGGGCTGCGCGCCTATCGGCTACGAGCTTTGGGCGCACCATTTAAACTACAACCCGTCCAACCCGGACTGGGCCAACAGAGACCGCTTCATTCTGTCCGGCGGCCACGGATCCATGCTTCTCTACTCTCTGCTCCACCTGTTCAAGGTAGGAGATCTGGCGAAGGAGGATCTGATGAACTTCCGCCAGGTAGGTTCTAAGACTCCGGGACATCCGGAGTACGGCCACACAACAGGCGTGGAGGCTACCACAGGACCTCTGGGCGCAGGCATGGGAATGGCAGTGGGCATGGCTATGGCAGAGGCTCATCTGGCCAGCGTATTCAATAAGGAAGATTACCCAGTCGTAGATCACTACACCTATGTGCTGGGCGGCGACGGCTGCATGATGGAGGGCATTTCCTCCGAGGCCTTCTCCTTAGCAGGAACTCTGGGACTTTCCAAGCTCATTGTGCTCTACGATTCCAACCGGATTTCCATCGAGGGAAGCACAGATATCGCGTTCCGCGAGAACGTGGAGGAGCGTATGCGCGCCTTCGGCTTCCAGACTATTACGGTGGAGGACGGCAATAACATTGACTCCATCGCTATGGCCATCGAGGCTGCAAAGCAGGACACAGAGCGTCCTTCTTTCATTACTATTAAGACAGAGATCGGCTATGGCTGCCCGGCTAAACAGGGCAAGGCAAGCGCCCACGGCGAGCCGCTGGGAGCAGAGAACGTGAAGGCTCTCAGAGAGAACTTAAACTGGCCTTACGAGGAGGCGTTCTTCGTGCCGGAGGAGGTTTACAGACATTTTGACGAGCTGTCTGCCGAGAAGGCAGAGGCAGAGGCAGCATGGAACGTGATGTTTGCCGCTTACTGCGAGGAGTATCCGGAGATGGAGGCGCTTTGGAACCAGTATCACAACGGCACGGCAGAGGATCTGTTAAACGACGATTCCTACTGGACAGCGCAGGAGAAGGCGGAGGCTACCCGCTCCCTGTCCGGAAAGATTATCAATGTATTAAAGGACAGGCTTCCAAACCTCATCGGAGGAAGCGCGGATCTGGCTCCTTCCAATAAGACTTACATGGATGGAAAGGGAGATTTCTCCAAGGAAGACAGAAGCGGAAGAAACCTTCACTTCGGAGTCAGAGAGCTGGCTATGGCTGCCATCGGAAACGGACTGGCTCTCCACGGCGGTTTAAAGCCGTATGTGGCTACCTTCTTCGTATTCAGCGATTATGTGAAGCCTATGGCCCGCCTTTCTTCCCTGATGGGAACTCCGCTGACCTATGTGTTCACTCACGACAGCATCGGAGTAGGCGAGGACGGCCCGACTCACGAGCCTATCGAGCAGCTGGCTGCTCTTCGGGCAATGCCGAACTTCCACGTATTCCGTCCATGCGACGCCACAGAGACACAGGCCGCATGGTACAGCGCTGTTACCTCTAAGAGCACTCCGACCGCTTTAGTGCTCTCCAGACAGAATCTGGAGCCGATGAAGGGCAGCAGCAAGGAGGCCTTAAAGGGCGGCTATGTGCTGGAGGACTGTGAGGGAACTCCGGATGTCATCCTGATTGCCACAGGTTCTGAGGTAGGACTGGCAGTGAAGGCAAAGGCAGAGCTTGAGAAGGACGGAATGAAGATCCGCGTGGTATCCATGCCCTGTATGGATCTCTTCGAGGAGCAGAGCGCCGAGTACAGAGAGTCCGTACTTCCGAAGGCAGTGAGAAAGAGAGTGGCTGTGGAGGCCCTTGGAAGCTTCGGATGGGAGAGATACACAGGCCTTGACGGAGCCATCGTCTCCATGAAGGGCTTCGGAGCCAGCGGCCCGGCGGCAGAGCTGTTCGAGATGTTCGGATTTACCGTTGAGAACGTGGTAAATACAGTGAAGAGCCTGTAAGGAGACTGCAGAGTCAGCGGGTATGGACACTGTGATATTCAGATAGTCAGATAAAATAAAAAAGAAATAGGGAAAAGGACGTTTTCCGGCTTCGGTTTGAGAGGCTGGGGAACGTCCTTTTTCTTTGCTTAAATATAGAGGTCTTAATCATATATCTGCCGCGTTTCACGTTCCAGACCCAGATAGGTCTGGCGAATGACCTCCCCTAAAGCTCCCGCCGCCTTTGAGCGGTAGCCGCCGGAGGGATAGATGAGAGCCAGATCTAAAAATACGCCCTTTTTGCCGATTTTCAGATATTGAGCCGGTTCATGAGGCGGGATGCAGGAGCGGTAGGTGGCGGCCAGCCCCAGCCCGGCTCTGGCCATAGCGGCGGCCATGGGGGCGGAAACCTGGGAGCTGGCTGCGGCCGGCTCTATGCCGGCCTTCAGAAGCTCCCTGCGAAGCATTTTTCCCAGAACTGTGCCAGGAGAACCGAGAATGTAGGTGAAATCTTTTGTGTCCTTCAGATCGATCCAGTATTCGCCGGAGTGTTGGCCGCAGGGATGGGCGAAGGCCATGACAGGATGGTTTACAGACGCGGCCAGGACGATTTCGTCCTTCATCAGAAAATCACAGCTGTGCCTGATTTTTTCCGATGGAGCGGCAATCAGGGCAATGTCCAACAGGCCTTTTAAAATCCGATCCTCCAGATCCCAGCTGTCCAGCTCTGTGATTTCCACCTGAATCTGCGGATAGGAGGCATGAAACTGTTTCAGAGCAGGCGGAAGCAGATATGTTCCGCGGAAGGAGCTGATGCCAAACTCCACCCGGCCTCCGTTAAGTCCTTCAATATCCCAGACCTCACTCTGGGCCAGGCGGTAGTGATTTAAAATCTGTCTGGCATGAGAGATAAACACGCTTCCTGACGGAGTGGGGCGCACACCGCGGGAGGTGCGTACAAAAATAGGCGTTCCCAGCTCAGCTTCGTATACAGAAAGAGCCTGGCTCAGGCTGGACTGGGCCATAAACAGCTTTTCAGCGGCGGCAGAGATGCTTCCTGCATCTGCAATCGCAACAATATAATTGAGTTCTTTCATATCCATAGAGTAGTCTCCCCCTGTTTTAATATTGGTTTTTCCGATGGATTCTATTAAAAAATCTGTCTTTCTCCGATGATATAACTCAGTGTATAATAAAAAACGTCTAAAAGCAATCCGGATTTATTATCAAAAATATACAATGTGCATTACAAGAGAGGAAGGGAAAACATGAGCAGCAATCTGATGAAAGGCGTGATTGATATGCACGTCCATTCTAATCCCGATTTACGGCTTAGAGCGTATGACGATTTTGAGCTGATGGAAGCTGGAATCAGGGCGGGAGCCAGAGGAATCGTGATTAAAACCCATCAGGGAAGTACGGCAGAGAGAGCCTATCTGTGCAACCGGTACAATGAGAGAGTCCATGGAGGTACCAATGATTTTACCATGTTTGGAAGCATTACCCTGAACCGCGTGGTAGGGGGAATCAACCCGAAGGCGGCGGAGACTGCGCTTAAGCTGGGAGCGAAGGTTGTATGGCTGCCCACGCAGTCAGCCAGAAACCACATGGAAAAGGTGGGGCAGGATGCCAGCCAGTGCGCGGAGGTGGTGAGAGACGGAAAAATCGTGCCGGAACTTTCAGATATTTTTCAGCTGGTGAAGGATTTCGACGCAGTGTTAGGAACTGCCCATATTTCTCCCAAGGAAGCCTTTATCGTAGTGGAGGAGGCCAGAAAGGCAGGAATCAAAAAGATTGTCCTGACACATCCGGAGTGGTGGATTGTGGACATGAGCCTGGAGGACCAGATCCGCATGGTAAAGGATTATGACATTATTTTAGAGCGGTGTTACGCCCAAAATATGGGAAACGGCCGATATAAGAGCAATCTTCAGGATAACCTGGACATGGTGAAGGAAGCCGGATATAAAAATGTGATGGTGTCCACAGACGGCGGACAGACGGAGAATCCCCACTGGGAGCTGGCTCTTGCAGAGTATATCCAGTTCCTGTTAGACGGAGGAATTTCCAGAGATGAGGTTTACTATATGACCCACACGATCCAGAGACAGCTTCTGGGAATCAGAGAGGAGGAGTAATCATGCTCAGCATACTGCTTGTAGCTTCAATCGCCCTGGCGGTCGTTCTGGGATATAAGACGCAGATTAACACAGGCTTTTTCTGTATGGCCTTTGCCTACCTTTTAGGCTGTTTCGGCCTTGGGATGACTACGAAGGAATTAATTGCATGCTGGCCTACCAGCACCATGTTTGTTATTTTAAGCGTTTCACTGTTTTATAACTTTGCGGCAGTAAACGGAACCCTGGAAAAAGTGTCGTCCCACCTGCTTTATACATGCAGGAAATTTCCGGGAATGCTGCCATTCGCTTTATTTTTCGTGGCAGTAGTCCTTTCCATAATGGGAGCGGCGTATTTTACGGTACTGGCATTTCTGGCTCCTATTACCATGCTGATCTGCGAGGAAGCGAAGATGGATAAGCTTACGGGAGCGGTGGCTATTAACTGCGGCGCTCTGGCAGGCGGAAACTTTTCCACGGCGGCCTTAGGCGTGGTGTTCAGAGGCCTGATGGAGACTGCCTATGAGGCGGAACCGGCCCTTGCGGTGCCTGATTCCTTTACAGAGGAAATGAAGATTTTTGCATTTTCTATCGTATTTTCCCTGATTCTTATCAGCGTGTTCCGCTTTGGTTTCCGTTCCAACCGCGGAATTGGAAAAGGAGTTGTATTTGAAAAACCGGCGGCGTTTGAGAAGGATCAGAAGCTGACCTTATATCTGATGCTTGCCATGATGGCAGTTGTGCTTGTATTCCCGCTTTTAAAGCTGGCGCTTCCTCAGAATACTCTGGTGGGCGTCATCAGCGGAAGAATTGACGTAGGCCTGGTTGCGGTCTGCTTTGCAGTAGCCGCTCTTTTACTGAAGCTGGCTCCTCAGAAAGAGGTGATTGCCCGCATTCCATGGAATACGATTTTAATGATTGCAGGAGCCGGAATGCTGATTGCGGTAGCGGTAAAGGCAGGAACAATCGAGGCGCTTTCCGCCTGGATTGGATCAAACGTGCCGACGCCTATGGTGCCGCTGGCCTTCAGCTTTGTAGGCGCTTTTATGAGTTTCTTCAGCTCTACCACAGGAGTAGTAGCGCCGGCCCTGTTCCCGTTAATTCCTCCGCTGGCGGCAGCCACAGGCTTAAATCCTGCCGCTCTGTTTGCCTGCACGGTGCTTGGAGCCCAGAGCAGCGCCATCAGCCCGTTTTCTTCCGGCGGCAGCCTGATTTTAGGCTCTGTAGGAAGCGAGGAGGACAGAAACCACCTGTTCAACCGCCTGTTGTTTATCGCAGTTCCAGTCAGCGTGATCTGCTGCGCCGTTTACAACCTGGCAGTAGCTGAACTTTTGTAGAGATTTTGTAGAGAAATAGGACGGAAAAAGAAAGACCGGCTCTGGAGGGCTGGCAGAAGGGAGACAGATCATGAAAAAGACAGTCACAGTATTTCGGGGAGACGGAATCGGCCCGGAATTAGTGGACAGCGTATTAAAAATTTTGGAGGCGGCTGGCGCGCCCCTGGATTACGAATTGTTTGACGTAGGTGAAAATGAATGGAAGAGAAGCGGAAGCCTGATTCCGGAGGCAGCCTGCCGCTCTTTTGAGAGAACGAGGGTGCTGTTAAAATCTCCCATTACAACGCCGGTAGGAACGGGATTCCGCTCCCTGAACGTGACGCTCAGAGGAATGTACGACTTATATGCCAACATTCGTCCGGTCCGCTCTAATGCTGCAGTCCATACGCCGTTTCACGATGTAGATATTGTGATTTTCAGGGAAAATACAGAGGGCCTTTACGTGGGACAGGAAGAGCAGATAGATGAAAATACTGTTCATGCCGTTAAGATTGTCACCAGAAAGGCCAGCGAGCGGATTATCCGCGACGCCTTTGAATATGCGGCGCTTCATGGAAGAAAAAAAGTAACCTGCGTCCACAAGGCGAACATCCTGAAGAAGTCGGACGGAATGTTCCTGTCCATTTTCCGGGAGATAGCCGGGGAGTATCCTCAGATTGAGGCAGATGACAAGATTATTGACAACACCTGTATGCAGCTGGTGATGAATCCGAACCAGTTTGATGTGATGGTCATGCAGAATCTGTACGGAGATATTATTTCCGATCTGTGCAGCGGTTTAATCGGAGGACTGGGACTGGTTCCATCCAGCAATATTGGAACAGAGTACGCCATGTTTGAGGCAGTCCATGGAAGCGCGCCTGATATTGCAGGAAAGAATCTGGCCAATCCGACCGCCTTTCTCTGGTCAGCCTGCATGATGTTAGAGTATATTGGAGAAACGGAGTGCGCCGCCAGAATCAGGGAGGCGGTGGACGAGGTGCTTCAGGAGGGGATCTGCCTGACAAAGGATCTCCGCGGAACTGCTTCCACAAGCGAATATACAGAAGAGATTATTAAAAAACTTCAGAAATAATGTTTAAAACGGAAAGCCAAGGAGCCGCCCACTGACCAAGTGCCGGCCCCTTGGCTTTTTGGCGCGCTGATTCCAGTGAGCAGATTCCAGCGCGTAGATTCCTGCGCCTGACTGACGCCGGTACGGCAAACGCACCTTGCAAATAAAACACGGTTCTTGTATACTGGAAAACAGAAAACAAAGATAAAAGCATTATAGATAAAGGAGCTTTTCAATGGGAAAAAAATGTATCGGAATCGACGTAGGAGGAACAACGGTAAAGCTTGGTCTGTTTGAGATGGACGGAACCCTGCTGGAGAAGTGGGAGATTCCCACCAGGAAGGAGGAGAACGGGACGTTTATCCTTCCTGACGCAGCGGCCTCTGTGAAGGAGAAGCTTTCAGAGAGAGGCCTTTCTCTTTCTGACCTGGCCGGAGCAGGACTTGGCCTTCCGGGGCCAGTGATGCCGGACGGCTTCGTAGGCGTGTGCGTAAATCTGGGCTGGAAGAATAAGAATCCGCAGAAGGAGCTGAGCGCCCTGTTAGACGGCGCTTTAGTCAGAACAGGGAACGACGCCAACGTGGCCGCTCTGGGAGAGATGTGGCAGGGCGGAGGAAAAGGCTTCAGCGATATTGTCATGGTGACTCTGGGAACCGGCGTAGGCGGCGGCGTGATTCTCGATAAGAAGATAGTCGCAGGAAAGCATGGAACCGGCGGCGAGATCGGACATCTGCGCATCCGCGAAGGGGAGAAGGAGCCGTGCAACTGCGGTGGTTACGGCTGCCTGGAGCAGGTGGCCTCCGCCACGGGAATCGCCAGGGAAGCCAGAAGAGCCATGGAGCAGGACAGCTCTGACACAGCGATGAGAAAATTCGGCGCAGATATCACTGCCAAGGACGTGTTAGACTGCGCGAAGGCCGGAGACGCCATGGCCTGCCGTGTCATGGATACCGTATTCTACTACCTGGGCTGGGCTCTGTCAGTTGTGTCTATGACCGTAGATCCGGAGGTATTTGTCATCGGAGGAGGAGTGTCCAGGGCAGGCAGCTTTTTAATCGATGGAATCAGGAAATATTTCGACCAGTTTACCACCCTTTCTGACCAGAAAGCGGAGATCGCTCTGGCACAGCTGGGCAATGACGCCGGAATTTACGGGGCGGCCAGACTGATTCTGGATTAGAAAAGGGATGTAAAATGAGGAGCCCCCGGCATCCGAAGATGACCGGGGGAATTATGAAAAATCTATATGCAAATCGGATAAAAAAATGATTTGTACGCTTTATTTTTTATACAAATAGTATAAAAAATAATTGTGAATAAAATATGAATAGCATATTAACAATGTATGAAACATAGGCGGAGGAAATCATATGAGCGACAGCAAAAAGCGAAAAACGATTGTTATTGGACATAAAAATCCAGATACAGACTCCATCTGTTCTGCCATCTGCTACGCCAATCTGAAGCGCATTCTGACAGGAGAGAAATTTACCCCGGCCAGAGCCGGGCACGTCAATTCTGAGACCCAGTACGTGCTGGACTATTTTGGAGTGGAAGCCCCCAAGCTTATTGAAAACGTGCGGACTCAGGTGAAGGATATTGAGATCCGGGAGACAGCGGGCGTTCAGAAGAATATTTCCCTGAAAAAGGCCTGGAATCTGATGCAGGACAATACGGTGGTGACTCTGCCGGCTGTGACAGAGGACAATATCCTGGAGGGGCTGATCACAGTAGGAGACATTACCAGATCCTACATGAACGTCTACGACAGCAGCATTCTCTCCAAGGCCTGCACCCAGTATTCCAATATTCTGGAGACTCTGGAGGGAGCTTTGGTGGTAGGCGATGAGAACGCCTACTTTGATCAGGGAAAGGTGCTGGTAGCAGCCGCCAATCCTGACATGATGGAGTATTACATTGAGAAGAACGATCTGGTGATTCTGGGAAACCGCTATGAATCCCAGCTGTGCGCCATTGAGATGGAAGCCAGCTGCATTATTGTCTGCGAGGGAGCGGGCGTGTCCATGACCATTAAAAAGCTGGCCCAGGAGAGGGGATGCACCGTGCTCACCACGCCCTACGATACCTACACAGCGGCCCGCCTGATTAACCAGAGTATGCCCATCAGCTACTTTATGACAAAGGATAACCTGATTACCTTTGGAACCGACGATTTTATCGACGATATCAGGGATGTGATGGCAAGCAAGCGCCACCGGGATTTCCCGATTCTCGATAAGGACGGAAAGTATAAGGGCATGATTTCCCGCCGGAACCTTTTAGGAGCCAGGGGAAAGAACCTGATTTTAGTGGATCACAACGAGAGAAGCCAGGCGGTGGAGGGCATGGACAGCGCCAACGTGCAGGAAATCATTGACCACCACAGGCTGGGAACCGTGGAGACCATGTCCCCGGTATTCTTCAGGAATCAGCCCCTGGGATGTACGGGAACCATTATCTATCAGATGTACAACGAAAATAAGGTGGAGATCGACAGAAAGACAGCCGGGCTTTTATGCAGCGCCATCATTTCCGATACCCTTTTATTCCGCTCCCCGACCTGCACGCCCATGGACCAGGCGGCGGCCCTGAATCTGGCCCAGATCGCGGGAATTGACGCGGAGGAATTTGCCAAGGAGATGTTTGAAGCCGGAAGCAAGCTGAAGGGAAAGACAGATTCCGAGATCTTTTATCAGGATTTCAAGCGTTTTACCGCCGGGAAGCTGACCTTCGGAGTGGGCCAGATTACCTCCTTAAACGCGGAGGAGTTGGAGAAGCTGAGAGAGCGTCTGTTAAAGTACATCGGCGAGGCCAGACAGGAGCAGAAGGTGGATATGATGTTCTTTATGATGACAAATATCTTAGAGCAGTCCACAGATTTGATCTGCGACGGACAGGGTGCGGAACAGCTGGCCGCCGCTGCCTTTCATTTAAGGGAGGCCGCCAACGTGGTGAAGCTGCCGGGCGTCGTTTCCAGAAAGAAGCAGCTGATTCCGGGGCTGATGATCGCCACAGAACAGTAGAAAAAGGAGAGATTTATGTCAAAACAGGACTGGAAGCCGGGAAATATGCTGTATCCTGTGCCGGTAATTATGGTAAGCTGCCAGAAGGAGGGCGGGAAGCCCAACATTATCACAGCGGCCTGGTGCGGGACCACCTGTTCCTCCCCGGCCATGCTCTACGTGTCCATCCGGCCGGATCGCTATTCCCACCACATTATTAAAGAGACAGGCGAATTCGTGGCCAATCTGGTGACAGAGGATCTGACCTTTGCCACCGATTACTGCGGCGTAAAATCAGGCCGGGATACAGATAAATTCAAGGATATGAAGCTGACGCCTCTCAAATCAAAGAAGGTACGGTGCCCGGGCATTGAGGAAAGCCCTGTGAACCTGGAGTGCCGGGTGACGCAGATCATTCCGCTGGGAAGCCACGACATGTTTCTGGCAGAGATTGTTAATGTGACGGTGGACGAGAAATATATGGACGAGACAGGCCGGTTCCATCTGAACGAGGCCGGGCTGGTATCCTATTCCCATGGGGAATATTTTAAATTAGGCAAAAAACTCGGAAAATTCGGATATTCTGTGCAGAAGAAAAAAAACGGGAAGAAAGCGGGAGAAAAGCGTGGAAGCCAGCCTGAGAAGCAGAAGGCTCCGCTGAAAAACAGAGCAAACGGAGGAACTGCGCGGAAAGACAGAGGAAAAGCGGGAAGCGACAGGAGAGACAGGAAATGAGAGAACAGAAAAAGGCGGACAACGTAACGCTCATCGGAATGCCGGCGGCCGGAAAGAGCACAGTGGGAGTGCTTTTGGCCAAGCGTCTGGGGTATTCCTTTGTGGATGTAGATATTGTGATCCAGGAGCAGGAAAAGCGGCTGTTAAAGGAGATTATTGCCCAGGAGGGGATGGACGGCTTTATGGCGGTGGAAAACCGTGTGAACGCGGCTCTGCAGGCAGAGCAGAGCGTCATCGCCCCGGGAGGCAGCGTGATCTACGGGGCGGAAGCCATGGCCCATTTAAAAGAAATCGGCCTGGTGGTCTATCTGAAAATCAGCTATGAGGAGCTGACAAAACGCCTGGGAAATATTGTAGATCGAGGCGTAGTGTTAAAGGAGGGCATGACCTTAAAGGATCTCTATGAGGAGCGGGCCGCTTACTTTGAGCGGTATGCGGATATTACCATAGACGAGGAGGGCAAGGACCTGGGCCAGGTGGTGGACGAGCTGAGACGGATTTTGGAGGAGCGTTTATTATGAAATCACTTGTTATTGCAGAAAAGCCTTCCGTAGGCAGAGACATTGCCCGCGTCTTAAACTGCAAAAAGAGCGGGGACGGCTGCCTGGAGGGGGAGAAATATGTGGTTACCTGGGCCTTAGGCCACCTGGTGGAGCTGGCGGCCCCGGAGGCTTACGATAAGAAATACAAAGAGTGGAAAATGGAGACTCTTCCCATGATGCCGAAGCCCTTCAGGCTGGAGGTCATCGGAAAGACGGCGAAGCAGTTTAATGCGGTGAAACGCCAGCTGTTTCGGAACGATGTGAAGGACATTGTCATCGCCACAGACGCGGGACGGGAGGGAGAGCTGGTTGCCAGGTTTATCTTGATGAAGGCGGGCTGCAGAAAGCCGATTAAGCGGCTCTGGATCTCCTCTGTCACAGATAAAGCCATAAAGGACGGCTTTTCAAGGCTCAGGGACGGCAGGGAGTACGACTGTCTCCGGGACGCCGCCATGTGCCGGGCGGAGGCAGACTGGCTGGTGGGCTTAAACGCCACCAGAGCCCTGACCTGCAAGTACAACGCCCAGCTGTCCTGTGGCCGCGTCCAGACGCCTACCCTGGCCATGATCGCGGGGAGAGAGGAGGAAATCAGGAATTTCAGGCCGAAATCCTACTATGGGCTGACTGCCAGAACCTCCAGTCCTTCTCTGTCCCTGACCTGGCAGGATCAGAAATCAGGCGGCATGAGAAGCTTTGACAGAGAGCGGATGGAGATACTCTTAAAGGAGCTTCGCGATCAGCCGGTGAAGATTGTGCAGGTCAAGCGGACGCCGAAAAAGACCATGGCCCCTCTGCTCTACGATCTGACGGAGCTTCAGAGAGAGGCCAATAAGAGGTTCGGCTACTCTGCCAAAGAGACCTTAAACATTATGCAGAGGCTCTACGAGAACCACAAGGTACTCACCTATCCGAGAACAGATTCCAGATATTTGAGCAGCGATGTGGCGGATACCATAAAGGATCGTCTGGCAGCCTGCGGCATCGGCCCCTACAGAAAGCTGGCTGCCCGCCTGTCCAAGCAGACCTGGACGAAGAAAGCGGCCTTTATCAACGACGCAAAGGTATCCGATCACCACGCCATTATCCCTACGGAGCAGTTCGTCCAGCTGCAGCACATGACTGTGGAGGAGAGGAAAATCTACGATCTGGTGGTGCGCCGTTTTCTGGCGGTTCTGCTTCCGGCGGCAGAGTACGACGAGACGGTTATTACGGCAGAGATAGGCGGCCAGCGGTTTACAGCCAGGGGAAAGGTGATGCGATCCCAGGGCTGGCGGGAGGCCTACGAGACGTCTGCAGGCACAGACAGCGGGGCAGACAGCTCCTTTCTTTCTTTCGATGACCTGGACGACGAGACAGACGAAGAGGAGGAGAGAGGCGGCGCTGTGAGAGTGAAGGAACAGACGCTTCCTGACGTAAAGGAAGGCACTGTGATTGCCGGGGCGGGATTGTCCCTGACAGAGGGAAAAACGAAGCCCCCTGCTCCCTTTAACGAGGCCACCCTTCTCTCCGCCATGGAAAATCCGGTGAAATACATGGAATCTCACGATAAGGCCATGGCTAAAACCCTGGGAGAGACAGGGGGACTGGGAACCGTGGCCACCAGGGCGGATATTATTGAAAAGCTGTTCTCAAGCTTTATGCTGGAGAAACGGGGTAAGGATATTTTCCTGACTTCCAAGGCGAAACAGCTGTTAAAGCTGGTGCCGGAGGACCTTCGGAAGCCGGAGCTGACGGCAGAGTGGGAAATGAAGCTTTCTAAAATTGCAAAGGGAGAGCTGAAGCGGGACGCGTTTATGGGAGATATCTGCGCCTACACGGAGGAGCTGATCGGGGAGATCAAGGGAGGAGAGGGAACCTTCCGCCACGATAACCTGACGAATACAAAATGCCCACGCTGCGGCAAACGGATGCTTTCCGTCAAGGGAAAGAACAGCCAGATGCTGGTGTGCCAGGACAGAGAATGCGGATACAGGGAAACCGTTTCCCGCACCTCCAACGCCAGATGTCCCAAGTGCCACAAGAAAATGGAGCTGAGAGGAAAGGGAGAGAACCAGACCTTCTCCTGCTCCTGCGGCTATAAGGAAAAGCTGTCAAACTTCAAGGAACGCCGCCAGAAGGAAGGCGCAGGCGTGACAAAGCGCGACGTGGCAAAGTATCTGAATAAGCAGAACCAGGAAGAGAAAATGGTGAATAATCCATTCGCAGAGGCGTTTAAGAATCTGGGACTGGATAAACAGTAAACAGCGAAAGCAGTTTCTTTCGAAAAGCTTACAAATCATTTTCGCAATCCTTAAACCGGCGCGCCCCCTCTTGAATCTGGAAAAATTGTGAAATATAATGGCAGTACAGGACAAAACCTGATACGCAGGATAAAACTGAAACAGATTCAGAGAGGGGGATTTCTATGACACAAAAAATCAATCTTTCTTTTATGCATGTAATCTCAGGCGTACTGTTTTTGGTTATGATATTTTTCCAGATGACAGGTATGCAGGCGGCTTTCGGACTGATGGCAGCCGCTGTCATTATCTTTGAGCTTGGACTTCTGGCTATGGAAAAAAGCGGAAGATTTACAGAGGGCAGAACCACAAAGGCAGAGCAGGCCCTTTACCTGGCGGCGGCAGTTATGGTCATAGTCTGTATGATTTTTCAGTAGAGGACAGAAAAAGCGTACAAGAGAACCGAACATAAACATAGAATAGACAGAGAATAAACAGAAAATGCAGAAGTCCGGCACATTTCAGGAAAAAGAGATGTGGCGGGCTTTTCTGTCTTTTATCGCTGCTTTCGCAAATCTGTGATATATTTTTTCTAAAAGGAGGGGTGTTATGAATTACGAAGGACAGATATGCCGGGCGCCGATGGAGAGGGGCGCGTTTATGCTTCCGGTCATGGTGGGATGTTCCTACAATGGATGCAAATTCTGCAATCTGTTCCGCCATTTAAAGTACAGAAAGCTGCCTGTGGAACAGATAGAATCAGAGCTGCAGAGAGTGAAAGCCTGCAGCGGCAGCCCGAAACGGATTTTTCTGGGAGACGGGAACGCCTTTGACCTTCCCATGGAGGAGCTGTCGGCCATTTTACGGCTTGTAAAATCATATTTTCCTCAGTGCGGAATGATCAATATGGACGCTACAGTGACAGGAATCCTGAAAAAGACCAGAGAGGATCTGAGAGCGCTGTACGGGCTGGGGGCGCGCCATCTCTACCTGGGAATCGAGACAGGCCTGGACGACGTGCTGTCGTTTATGAACAAGGATCACACGCTGGAGGAGGCCTATGAGGCCATCAGACGGCTTCAGGAGGCAGGTCTTACCTTTGACGCGCACATTATGACGGGAGTGGCGGGAAAAGGCAGGGGAGAGGAGAACGCTCTGGCGTTGGCCAGGTTTCTGAATCAAACCCATCCTGCCCATGTGGTGAATTTTTCCATGTTCCTCCACAAGGAGGTTCCGCTTTACAGAGAGGCGGAGCGGGGCGCATTTACCCAGGCAGACGAGCTGGAGTGCCTGAAAGAGGAGCTGAGTTTGATCGAGAGGGCAGGAACAGAGGAATATCCCATTTCCTATGATGGCTTCCATGATTTTATTGAATTTCGGGTGAGGGGAATACTTCCCAGGGATCGGGAGAAGATGAAGGAGAAACTTCAGGCGGAAATCCGAAAATACGAGGGGAAAAGGCCGGTGTACAGTCTGGTTTACGGAGAATGTCCCAATATTATCAGGTGCGAGGGGGACGAGAGGATTTATTAAGGCTGGCTATGCTGGATTTAAATAATATGATAAGTAACAGCTTAAAGTCATTGAAAATGTAAGAAAAATGTAATGCACAGTTTTACTACCTTGTGGTACAATATAGTAAAGCTACTATGTGCCGCAAGGTAGTGAGACAGGGAGGACTTTATGTACGATAAGTCACAGCTGATGAGGGGGATTATGGAAGGCTGTATTCTTTCAATTATAGGACGGGAAAGGACATATGGTTACGGAATTGTAGAGCAGTTGAGAGAAAATGGCTTTTCGGAGGTGAAGGAGGGAACAATTTACCCGCTTTTGCTCCGTTTGGAAAAAAGAGGAATGATTGAGGCAGAATTTTTTCCATCACCTATGGGTCCAGCCAGAAAATATTACAGTCTTACGTCTGAAGGAAAGGAGCTTCTTCACGAGTTTTGCACTTGCTGGTATCAGGTGGCAGATGCGGTGGAAAGAGTAATTGGTTGAAGGGCAGCAGGCCGGAAAGGAGTCCTTATGACAATGACTTTGAGAAGCTTGAGAAAAGAAAACAGAAGAAGAATAGAAGAACTTGTTCCAGAAGACAGAGAACTCCTGTTTCAGATCAGAGAGTATTTTGAAATGCCGTCAATGGGAGCGGCAGACAGTGAAATTCTGATACGGGATTTAGTAGGGATGGCAGAAGAAGCAAGACTTAGAGGAGAGAACTTTTCACAGGTGATGGGAGAAGAAAAGAAACACTGGTGCGAGAGTCTGAGGGAAAGCTATGGTACTGTTCAGCCTATCGAGAAAGTTTTGTATTCTTTGAGAAATACTTTTAAGATGGCGTCTCTGTATTGGATGTTTTTTATGGCATGGACAGAAGAAATGCGTCACACTGTTACATTGGGAAGACTGTTAGCTTTGTCGGCTATTTTAATAGTCGGATTTATTGTAGAATATTCAGGTGCAGAGAAGAGTAATTTTGCTTTTTATACTGAAAAAGAAAAGATTCAATCGGAGGCAAAGATGGGAATTTTTTGGCTGGGGATTATGGCAGTTGCAGGATTGGCCAGCTATTTGCTGCAACCGCTTAAAATGTCAGCTTTTCATTTTTCATGGGCCAGTTATGCTGTATGGTGTGTCTTACTGGCTATGTTCTTCCTGTTTTCCTTTATATATGATCGATGGATTAACTTGTCATTCTCCTCTCAGTAAGCCTGGACCTGCAGTATGACAGCCAGATTCAGAGCGTATCCGTGACGATAGCGAGGCTTTCGCAGCGAGGTTTGCGCTGATTTCCGCCGCCGAGCGAAGTGTTTGAGCCGTAAGGCGAGTTTTCGCGAACGGCGGATCATGGATGCGCGAACCGAGCCGGAAACGCAGCTGGTCACGGAAACGCTCTGAATCTGTTTAAGTCTGTTGCTACGTGCAAAATAAACTTGTAACCGCCTGCCAGATATGATATAAAAAGAGGATGAATCAATTGACAACTAAGGATTTAAAGGAAAACGAAAATGAAACAGATTTCAATCATTGTTCCCTGCTTTAACGAGCAGGAGGCGCTGCCCTTATTTCTTCAGGAGATTGACAGGGTATGCAAGGGGCTTTCTGAGTATGAATTCGAGTGGATTTTCGTGGACGACGGCTCCAGGGATGGGACTCTTTCCCTCTTAAAAGAGAGGGCAAAGGAAGATTCACGGATTAAATATATTTCTTTTTCCAGAAATTTTGGCAAGGAGGCGGCCATCTATGCGGGCCTGGAGGCCGCAGAGGGAGATTACACTGCCGTTATGGATGCGGATCTCCAGGATCCGCCCAGGCTTCTGCCGGAGATGATAGAGGCGTTAGAGTCCGGGGACTATGACAGCGCGGCGACAAGGCGGGTGGACAGAAAGGGGGAACCTCCCATCCGCTCCTTTTTTGCCAGGATGTTTTACCGCCTGATCCGGAAGATTTCTGACCTGGATATTGTGGACGGAGCCAGGGATTTCCGGCTGATGAACCGGAAAATGAAGGACGCCATTGTGTCCATGACGGAGTACAACCGGTTTTCCAAGGGGATTTTCGGCTGGGTGGGCTTTCGTACCAAGTGGATCCCCTTTGAGAACGTGGAGCGGGCGGCAGGGGAGACCAAGTGGTCGTTCTGGAAGCTTTTAATCTATTCCATAGAGGGAATTGTGGCGTTTACTACGCTGCCTCTCTCCATCGCGGCCTATCTGGGGCTGATTTTCTGTCTGGTAGCCTTTTTCATGGTGCTGGTGGTGATCGCCAAGACGCTGATGTTCGGAGATCCGGTAGGAGGATGGCCGTCTCTCGCCTGCATCATTTTGTTTGTGGGAGGCATTCAGCTGCTCTGCGCCGGCATTGTGGGAAAATATCTGGCGAAAATTTATCTGGAGGTGAAGCACAGACCTCTCTATCTGGTGGCTGAAGATAATTTAAAGAACGATTTAAGAGAGAAGGGGGAGGAATAATGGCGGTTCAATTTCTTTCTTTTATCAGAGAAAACAGGGCGGGCGCTTTGCTGTCAGGAGCGGCCGCCCTCTGTACGTATGGGGCCTGGATGACCAGGCAGGATATTACCGTTGACACAGAGATTATGATGGCGGATCCGGACGCCATGATGAATTCATGGCTGGGAATTAACCGGTTTGGCCTGGTATTTACCAAGCATCTGTTCGGCCAGACTGCGTTTCATCCTGTGCTCTCCCGTGTGCTTACTGTGATTTTATTGTGGATAACGGCCATGGTTTTATCCTTTTTTGTGTATAAGTGGAGCGGCGGGCAGAAGAGATTCCGACTGTTTTCGGCTGTGTTTCCGGTTGTTTATGTGACTGCTCCCTGCTTTGCGGAGCAGTTCTATTTTGTGCTTCAGTCGGCAGAGGTGGTTTTCGCCATGCTGCTGTGCGTCCTGGCGGCGTCCGGAGCCGGACAATTTGCCTTTTTTGGAGGAAAATGGTTCTGGGCGGCAGGCTCGATCCTTCTTCTGGCTTGGGCCTTTGGAACGTACCAAGCCATGGCGGCTGTGGCGGCGTCCCTGATCGTGATCCTTTTTATGACCGTTTATCTGGGGAAAAATGGCAAAGAACAGGACAGGCAGCGGTTTGGCTGGCTTTTGGCAGGCGTGAAGCTGGCGGCTGTCTTTGTCATTGGATTTGTCCTTTACATGGCGGCCGCCGCGGCAGTCCGCACACTGTCCGGAGGCAGCGAGGCCTATGTGGCAGATATGATGCACTGGAAAAAGGACGGATTTAACGTCTGCGTCCACTGGATTGCAGGAGAGCTCAGGCGGGTGTTCGACTGCTACTACGTCATGTTCCGGCCGGAGTTCGGCTGGGCGGTTCTCTTATTTTTTATCTCATCCCTGGAGTGGATGAGGCGCAGAAAAAGGCCGGGAAAGCTATGGTATCTGGCGGCGGTATGCGTCTTTTTGCTGTCTCCGTTTTTAATGACCCTTGTGGCGGGGTATTACCAGCCTATCCGTGCCCACCTGGTATATCCCCTGGTATTCGCCTCTGATCTCTCCTTCCTGACGGCTTTTCTCTGGCCGGAGGAAGAGGCGGCAGAAGGGGAGAAAATGGAAAAAGCCTGCGCTGGCAAGGACAGTACAGAGAAAAGCGGCGCAGCGGAAAATGGAAGAGAGAAGCACAGAAAAAGAGCGGTTCAGCGGCGAAAAGGGGCCGCGTTTGCAGCGGCTGCGCTGTGCCTTCTGATTTCCTGGAGCCAGGCAGAAGATGGGGAGGCCCTGTTTGAGACGGTTCACCAGGTATCGGAGCAGGACATCGGCCTGACGCGGGAAATCTACGGGAAGGCGCAGGAGACGGCTGATAGGGAAGGAAGAGACATCCAGGACTGCGTGTTTATTTTCCTGGGAAAACGGGAGCCAGAGCTTCCGGCAGAGGCCCTGAGAGGGGATGTGATTGGCTGTTCCTTCTACCAGTGGGACGCTGAAAGCCCCATGGGAATTTCCAGAAGAATTTACGACCTGATGCAGGCCTTAGAGCTTCCGTCCAAGGAGCCGGTGCTCTCCAGATATCTGGATTCCCTGCCTTTTGCAGAGGGGATGGCCTGCTATCCGGAGGAGGGAAGCGTCAGGATGGATGAGGACACGGTGATTGTAAAGCTGTCAGAGCCGGAAGAAGGATAGAAAAGGACGTGTAATAATAGAAATATGCCCATTTTTGAGTTTATTGGTCTCGAAAATGGGCATATTTTTTGCTCAAAAATGAGCAGTACAAACAAAAAAGCTCTGTTGTGATACAGAAAAAGCAAATCCTGACAGAGCACTGGCTGAGGAATATCCGGGGAAATGCCTGTAAAATCAAGGAAAAACAGCCTGCCAGAAAAAAATTTCAATGAAACTGGGAAGATGAAAAAGGATTGGCACGGACTCTGCTTTATATATAGGTGTAAATAAACTGTAGGCGCGTACAGAATCATATGAGAATAAAAAAGTAGATAAGAAAAGGAGAGAGACCATGAAGTTTGGACTGCTTAAAGACATTAAAAACGGGGAATACAGAACAATTGCAACACCGGCAGAGGTAAGCATGATTGCCAGGGACGGGCATGAGGTGTATGTGCAGAAGGGAGCCGGAGAGGGCGCAGGATTTTCCGATGAGGCCTACAAGGCAGAGGGCGCGGTTATTCTGGACACCATGGAGGAGATCTACAAGACTTGTGATTTCGTAACCAAGGTAAAGGAGCTGGAGCCGTCAGAGTACGGACTTCTCAGAGAGGGACAGATTGTCTTCACCTGCATCCATCCGGCGGCTCACCCGGAAGAGGTACAGGCTATTCTCGACAGCAAGTGTATTGCCTTCACTGCTGAGGACTGCCACAGATATGGTTCTCCCAACTGTGAGGCAGCCGGAAAGCTGGGAGCATTGATGGGACTGGAATCCCTCCTGGCAATTAACGGAGGCAAGGGCAAGTTCGTGAACGGCCTGGGCGGAGCGCCAGGAATCAAGGCCCTGGTTCTGGGCGGCGGAATCGTAGGAAGAGCTGCAGCTTCCATCCTCCACTCCCTGGGTGCATGGATAACTGTAATGGATATTAACATTGGAACCCTGAGAGATATTGGAAAGCAGTTTAATGAAGAGGTAAATACACAGATTTCCAACCGTTACAATATCAAAAAGCTGCTTCCTGAGGTCGATGTGGTGTACAACTGTGTAAAATGGCCGAAAGGCTCCAAAGAGTTCTTAATTGATCGGGAAATGGTGCGCTCCATGGAAAAGGGATCTGTTATTGTGGATATCAGCAACGACGTAGGAGCAATCGAGACCTTCCACGAGACAACCCATGAGAATCCGCGCTATGTGGAGGAGGGAGTCGTACACTACTGCGTAAGCAATATTCCAGGCGCTATTTCCCAGTCTACCTCCATTGCCTACGCCGCTTCCGTGCTGCCGCATTTCAGAAATATTATGAATCTGGGCATTAAGGAAGCCTGTGCGAGAGACGGATATCTGAGAAGAAGCCTGACAGCCTACAAGGGATATCTGACACATGAGGAGACAAGCGCCCTGCAGAACAGGCCGTGGATTCGTCCGGAGGAGATTCTCGGGCTTACAGGCCAGAAGCTGGATCCGGCTCCAGCCGCTACGGGAACAAAATCCGATAATTTTATTAAACTGTAACTCTGGGGTAAGAGAAGCATACAGGAAGCGCCGGACTGGGAACTGCCAAGGCAGAGAGGGCAGGTTCCAGGCGGCGTTCCTTAGGGAGAAGTAGTATGAGCGTGAGTGATTTTTTGCTGGATTTTGCAATTGCGTCCCTGTTTATTATGATCGGACAGCTGATAAGGGCGAAGGTAAAACTTATTCAGCAGTTTTTCGTTCCGGCCAGCATGATAGCAGGATTTATAGCGCTGGCGCTGGGCAGGCAGGGACTGGATGTGCTTCCGTTTTCAGAAGGAATCGATTCCTATGCAGGAAGCCTGATTATCCTGATTTTTGCGGCGGTAGGCATCAATGGATTTACATTTTCCAAAAAGGAATTTAAGGCCGAGATAGACAGGATCGGATCTTATTTTTCTTATAAAATTCTGGCTCAGGCCATCCAGTTTGGACTGGTTCCTCTGTTTTCAATCGTGGTAATCTCAAAATTATTTCCAGAAATTAACTATGGCTTCGGCCTTCTTTTGGCCTCCGGCTTTTCAGGCGGCCACGGGACGGCGGCAGCAGTGGGATCCTCCTTCGGCCGTCTGGGCTTTACAGATGCGACGGATATAGCTATGACCTGCGCTACAGTAGGAATTTTATCAGGTATTTTCGGCGGGTTATTTTTTATTAAACTGGGAACTAAGAGGGGCTGGACCAAGTATGTGAAAAGCTTCCAGTACATATCGGGAGATCTGAAGACAGGCCTGATTCAGAAGGAAAACAGAACCTCCATGGGCAAGGAGACCGTCTCCTCCATGGTTTTAGATCCTCTGGCATGGCACCTGGCAGTCCTGTTAGTGGCTTCAGGGGCAGGAATGCTGGCAAATAAGTGGATTTTTGAAAAGACGGGTCTGGATCTGCCCAGCTATCTGCTGGCCTTTCTCATCTCCATCGCCATGTTTCTGGCATTTAAAAAGACAGGGGTGGGAAACTACATTGACGAGGGAGTAATCAGCAGGATCTCCGGAACTGCGACAGATTATCTGGTGTTCTTCGGAATTGCATCCATTAAGATAGAGGTAATCGTAAAATATGCAGCGCCTCTGGCAATGCTTCTGCTGTTTGGAATTTTTATCGTGGTTCTGACGCTTCTGTATTTCGGATCGGCTATGAATAAGGGAAGCTGGTTTGAGCGCTCCATCTTCGTATTTGGATACTCCACAGGTGTATTTGCCATTGGATTTATTCTCCTCAGAATCGTGGATCCTGACAATCTGTCTAAGACGTTAAACGACACGGCATTTGCAGCTCCGTTTACCACTCCGATTGAGATGTTCGCCTGGTCCATGGGGCCGATGATGCTGATGAATGGACAGCATTGGCAGTTTGTGGCCATCTATACGGCGATTCTGGCGGCCTGCATTATTGTCAATAAGATGTTTAAATGGTGGTGGGTGAAACTGCCGTTAAACCGCCCAGCAGAAGGGGAGCTGTGACCGATTGAGTTCTGCCGCTTAATTTGATAATATTTTTCTATAGACTGAAAAAAACAGAATTCAGAGAGGGCGGAACCTATGGAATTATTACAAAAGCTATTTCACGGAAAAGGCTATATTGACGGAATTACAGTTATTAATCTGGAAGGAGAAATTCTCTTTTCCGCGAAGATGAACGGAAAGCTTCACAACAGCGGCAGCGTGTATGAGCTGGTAGGAAAGAATTTTTTCGATATCTATGAAAATCTGACTGCCGAGACCAGCAGCACCATAAGGGCCATGGAGCTGGGGCTTCCCGTCTATGTGGAAAACCAGTTTTTAAAGACTCAGGGCAGGGAGGGGATTCGAATTACCTCCCTGTCGCTGCCGATTAAAAGCGGAGACAGGATTGTGGGCGCTATTGATCTCTCTTTGGAAGAGGGAGATGAAGGGCAGAAGCAGCAGAGTGGAAGCGTCAGCCTGGAGGCGGAAAATGTCCCTATTGGAGGTTCACAGAAGCTGCTTAATAAGAAGACAGCGTTGTTTACAGCAGAGGATATTATTGCTGTGGATGAAAAAATGGTGAGAGCCAGGGACTATATTCAGATTGTGGCATCCTGTGATCTGCCTGTTATGATATACGGAGAAACAGGGACAGGAAAAGAGGTATTTGCCCAGGCAATTCATAATGCAGGATCTAGAAGAGAGAAGCCGTTTATTGCCCAGAACTGCGCGGCGCTGCCGGATACGCTTCTTGAGAGCATCCTGTTTGGAACATCCAAGGGAGCTTTTACAGGAGCTGTGGAAAATAAGGGCTTGTTTGAGCTGGGTGATGGAGGAACTCTGTTTCTGGATGAGATTAATTCCATGCCTATCCACCTTCAGTCTAAACTTCTGAGGGTGCTGCAGGATGGACAGTTTAGAAGCCTGGGAGCCAGAGAAGTAAAAAAGACGGATGTGAAGATTATTGCTGCTATTAATAAAGAACCTCTGGAAGCGATACAGGATGGGGAACTGAGGCGGGATATTTACTACCGTCTCAGCATGATGTCTATTACAATTCCACCGCTAAGAGAAAGAAAAAAGGATATTGTCCATTTTATTAAATTTTATGTAAACAAACATAATCATACCTTTGGAAAAAACATCCGGTATGTGTCAAAGGAACTGATCGCCAGGCTGGAGGACTACAGCTGGCCGGGAAATGTCCGGGAGCTGGAGCATATGATTGTATATGGGATGAGTATGGCGGATCCGGACAGCAGCATGCTGAGATTTGAAGATATAGAGGATAAATTTTTAGAAAAGATTGAGGAGAACGGCAGAGAGACATCTGGAACAGCGCAGGACAGACCGCAGAAAGAATTTCAGAAAAGGCCGGGCACAGGCGCGTCAGGAGAGGAAAAGGCGCCGGATAAAGGAGAGCCTGAGGAAGAGGGGGTGTCTTTAAAGGAGGCGCTTGAGAAGTATGAGAAGAGGTTGATAGAACAGGCTCTCACAGCCAGCGGAGGCAATATTTCCAGGGCTGCTAAGAGGCTTTCTGTTCCGCGCCAGACGTTGCAGAGGAAGGTAAAGCAGTATGGAATCTCTTGCAGTTCTCTGAAAGGAAAGGAATACAGGTGAGAGGTTTGGAAAAGAAGGAATCATGGAAGGCGCTTCTGCTTTTAATTGCCGGAGCATTTATTTACAGTATCGGAACCCACTGTTTTGTGGAACCTGCAAATATTGCGCCAGGAGGAGCAGTGGGAATCGCACTGATGTGCAACTATGTGACAGGGCTGCCTACGGGAATTCTGACGCTGTGCGTTAACTGTCCGCTGTTAGTTCTGGCGTGGCTGTTTTTAAGCAGGAAGTTCGCCATTCGGACAGCAGTGACCTGCCTGTTGTGTTCTCTGGCCCTGGACTTTTTAGTGGCCCCTGTTTTTCCGGTATACGCAGGCGAGAGGCTTTTAAGCAGCCTGTACGGAGGCATTCTCATAGGAATTGGAATGGCCTTTATTTTCCTGGCAGGATCCACCACCGGAGGCAGTGATATAGCGGGATATCTGCTTCAGAAGAAATATCCTCATATTTCTATTGGCCGGGCCCTGCTGATGATAGATGGAGTGATTCTCTCCATTTCTATTACCGTATTCGGAAACATGGACGCAGCCCTGTTCGGCCTGATCTGTCTGTACGCCCAGACAAGGGTGATTGATATGATCATCTATGGAAGCGATGCCGGAAGCAAGGTATCTATTGTCACGGCAAAGGCCCAGGAGATTTCCCAGGGAATTATCAGAGAGCTGGATCGAAGCGCCACGATTCTGAAGGGCATAGGAGCCTACAGCGGCAAGGATACGTATATGGTAGTCTGCACTGTAAGAAAGCCAGAGTTCAGCCGGCTGAGGGACATTATAGAGCGGACGGATAAGGATGCCTTCGTCATGGTGACGGAGACGACTCAGGTATTTGGACTTGGATTTAAGGGAATATCGGAAGCAATTCAGTAAATTATATTATTTTCAAATTTTTTAAAATCATATATAATGAGGGGAGATGCTATATAGAAAGGTTGTGCATGCATGTTCCCAAAAAGGACTCTGACCAGAAGAGATAAATTCCTTCTATTGTCTCTGATTCCTGTTTACTTTATTGTCTGCGGCTTTATTCTTCAGCCCTTTTCGGAGATCTGGCCTGGGATGGCTACGCTGATCAAGGAGCCGGACTTCCTGATTACCGACTATTTTGTGGTAGGCGGAGTGGGAGCCGCTTTCCTGAACGCAGGCGTTCTCACGCTTCTCAGTATTGCCCTTATCTATTTCCTGGATATGGAGATGGATGGGCACACCATCACGTCCGCCTGCCTGATGTTTGGATTTTCTCTGTTTGGAAAAAATCTGTTCAATATCTGGGCGATTATGCTGGGTATCTGGCTTTACGCCAAATATCATAAAACCCACATGTCTCATTATGTCTATGTGGGGCTTTACGGAACCAGCTTGTCCCCCATTATCACACAGCTGATGCACATCGGAGATCTGCCGGTTGCAGCCAGGTTTTTCCTGGCTCTGACGGCGGGAATAACGATCGGATTTCTGCTTCCGCCTCTGGCGGCTCAGGTTCACCACGCCCATCAGGGATATTCCCTGTACAACGTAGGCTTCGCTGGGGGAATCATTGCCACGGTTATCGTGTCTCTCCTGAAATCGTTCGGAATCACGGTGGAGAGCCGTCTGATCTGGTACACAGGAAGCGATTTCCTGTTTTTTACTATTCTATCAATCCTTTTTCTCGGCATGGCCGCGGGAGCCTTTTACTTCGGAGGGCGCGGCGTGGTGGAGGAATATGCGAAAATTCTTCACAGCTCCGGCCACGGCGGTTCGGATTACCTGAGGGACAACGGCGGTCCGGCCACCGTTTTAAATATGGCGGTAAACGGCTTTATGGCTACGCTTCTGGTGCTGATTGCAGGAGGCGATTTAAATGGGCCTACGATCGGAGGAATTTTTACTATTGTGGGATTCAGCTCCACTGGAAAACACATCCGAAATATATTTCCCATCATGGCGGGCGTGTATCTGGCAGGGCTTACAAAAAGGTGGAATATCAGCGATCCGTCACCAATGTTAGCGTTTCTTTTTTCCACCACGCTGGCTCCCATCTCAGGAGAATTTGGCTGGCTGGCCGGACTGGTAGCCGGTTTCCTCCACTCCTCGGTGGCCTTAAACGTGGGAATTGTATATGGGGGAATGAATCTTTATAACAACGGCTTCGCCGGAGGAATGGTGGCCATTTTCATGGTTCCAGTCATCCAGTCTGTCAGAGACAGAAGAGCGAGGGCAAAAGAGGAGGAGGCTCTGGAATAGAGCCTCCTCTTTGACGATTTTTGTTTATTTTCTGTACCGGGCCAGGCAGGCGCAGACCTCCTGCCTTCTCGGGCGTGCAAAGCCTGACGCCGCGTAGCCGCCTCCCTTGCTTTTCTTTAAGAAGGAGGAGAAGCCTTCAGTTTCCCACATCTCTTCCAGCTCGTCCGCTATCTGGGCAATGCTTTTTTCGCCGTCTGCCAGGACGGAGCAGGCGTATCGGAGAACGTAGGCCAGAGCCGCCGTCTGCTCAGAATCTGCGATCTGCTCTACATAGTGGAGATTTACCGTGTTTTTATCAATGGAGAAGGAATCTCTGTCAAAGCATTTGATTTTTGCGTCCGAGACACGTTTTCCATTGACACGGTAGGGCCGTGAAAGCTCTGGAAGGCGGAAAGCCGGGGCTTCTTCCTGGGATTTCAGCGGAGACGGGAAGGCGTTTAACGTCTCCTTTACCTTGCCTGTAATGTCCACAGGGCGGTAGCTGTCCATCTGGATGACCGTGTCCGCGATGTGGAAAAACGCGCCGGAGCTTCCGGCAACCAGGATTGTGGAAATACCGCATGTTTCAAACAGCTGTCTGGCCCGCTCGATAAACGGGGTAATGGGTTCCTTTTTACGGTGGATGACCTGCTGCATCAGCTCGTCCCGGACCATAAAGTTGGCGGCGCAGGTGTCCTCGTCGATGAGGAAGGCGCGGCAGCCGGAGAACATGCCTTCCACAATTCCGGCAGCCTGGGAGGTGGATCCGCTGGCGTCCTCGGTGGTGAAATGGCAGGTGTCCTTTCCGTTTGGAAGATCGTTGATAAACAGGGAAATATCGGTGTCTTCGATGTAGCGTCCATCCTCTGCCCGCAGCTTGACTGCCGTGGAGTCAGTGATTACATACTCCCGCCCGTCCCCTGCAATATGGCTGTAAACGCCCATTTCCAGGGCCTTTAAAAGGGTGGACTTGCCGTGATAGCCGCCTCCGGCAATGAGGGTAATGCCTTTCGGGATTCCCATGCCGGTAAGGGTGCCTTTATGGGGAAGGGACAGCTCTATTCGGAGAGAATCGGGAGACTGGAAGGAAACGCAGCCTTTTAACGGCAGATCTGACACTCCGCTCTGCCTTGGAAGAACAGAACCGTCTGCCACAAAGGCTGCCAGATTCAGCCGTTCCAGTTCGCTGCGGATAAACTCCTGATCATCGGCCAGATCCGCCCTCTTTTGGATCTCGTCAGCGGGAAGAGAGGCGCAGAGCAGAGATTTTCTGACGCAGGCCGGAATAAAATCGAAGAGGATTTTCTCCAGCTCTCTGGCGTTAATTGTGCGGCCATTGGCCGGGAAGCCGACATGGAAGCGGAGCCAGACGCCGTCCCCGGAGATTTCACAGGCAGTTCGGGACAGGATTTCCTGTCCGCAGCGGGTGACGGAAATCAGGCCGCTTTTGCCGGAACCCTTGGCCTGGAAATTAAAATGAGCCGCTTCCTTTCCAAACTGGCGGATCAGATAATCCTCAAGCGCCGCTTTTCTGGCGTCCGTGCCGTAGAGAGAAGCGTCGAAGCCCGCCGTCTTGTGCGGGACGAACACGCTTAAATGGGAAGGAGAAGCAAAGGGATCCCCCTGCACATGGTCAATGGAAAGCTGAAAACCGGGAAAGCGGTAAATACCGGCCAAAGACTTGTAGGCCGGGTAGCTTTTATGGTCAATGGAGAGAAGGAGAGCCCGAAGCTCCTCGGAGGCCTTCAGCACTCTGGGCCTGTCCGGGGTGGAGATTCGGCCAGCTTCCTTGCCCCTGTTATTGTCTCCTCCGCGTCCGCCGCCGTTTCCGCTCCGGCGGCCTCTGTTTCTATAGGAATCATATGGTGCCATAATCAAATACCTGTTCCTTTCTGTTTCATTTCTTGATACCAGTATACCATTCATTTGCAGGAGCGGGAAGGCCTTCGCCACATTTCAATTTTTACAGATAGGGTGGGCGGATAGAAAAAAGTGTGATATAATGTACCACATCAGCAGGAAAGCAGGCGGCTGCGAAGCAGACAGGAAGCGCGGAGCGCGGGTTTGCATTTTGCCTGCATAATAGGGGGAAATTATTCATAGGAGGAAAGTTTTAGGATGAGCAAAGGATATTTTCATGTCTTCCACGATCCGGAGGATGGCTTCATATCAGGAAAGGCGAAGGATGTGGCGAGAGACATGGTCGTCAGAGGGGCGTTTAAGCCTTACGGATGGCTGGAGATTCTGATTTGGACTGGAATTTCCATGTTTCTTTCTGTAAAGCTGTGCGATCATTTTCAGGTTGAGAGCGGCATTGTTAGAATTATCATATGGCCGTTTTTAGGAATTTTATTCTATCTGGCGTCCAGAGGCGTATTTTTCCTGTCTGCCTGGATCACATCAAAGAAAAATGCAGGAAATCCGCAGTTTCGCCAGTCATTCCGCCAGTATCTCTGGTTTGGCGACGGCAGTATGTTTACGGAATCCGATGATTCCAGACTGGATGTGTCTTACAGGAGGATCGAAAGCCTGGAATGCGAAAACGGCCGATTTATCCTGAATATGAAAGCAGGAAAACGGATTGTTCTGGAAAAGAAAAATTTTCTGGAGGGCAATCCCAATGATTTTGAATCATTTCTTCGGGGAAAAATGGCGGAGGAGGCTTCTCTGGAGCTGAAGGAGGACGCGCCAAGAGCCGAAGTTCTGGAGAGCGAGGATGGTATTTACCGCTTATATAAGGCGGCAGAGTGGAACCGGATCCAGTCTGGAAGAGAGAAGTATCCCGTCAGCATGTATTTGATGGTATTTCTCTGCGTCAGCGCGGCGTTCACCTTTATCAATATGACTTTAAAGGAAATTACGCTTCCGTTTGGCATTTACCTGGCAGTAGAGGCGGTGTTTGCCGCAGTCTGCGCAGCGCATTATTTCCTGAAAAATAAGCAGGCCAGAAGTGAAAAAGCCCTGAGAAAGGCAGCTGCCAAGGAATGGAACCAGATAAAAGGAAAAGCAGACGGGATGAGAAAAGATCTGGTGTTTTTTAAGAATGGTTTCAAGGTTCAGACAGAGGAGTATATTACTTCCTACGATTACAGAAATGTAAATACGGTCATTGCGTCAAAAGATACTCTCGTGGTGTCGGGAGAAGGTTTCTTTTTCGTTGCCCTCATGGGAACTGAGACAGATGGGTATTACGAAATGAAAAAACTGATAGAAAGCGGATCAAGCCTGAAGGTTCAGGTGATGGAATAAGATAATAAAAAAGAATGCTTTTCTGTTTCATATCACTAAGAGTGAATGGGAAAAACATTCTTTTTTATTGCTGTTTTACTTCCAGAATTGATTCAGCTGTCTTTCAGCCTCCTCTTCAGAGAGGGAAAACTGCTTTTTCAAAGAAAGAAGAGCAGCTTCCCTGGAAGCGCCCAGATCCTGGAAAGCCTGAATTAAGGCTGCGATACCCTGGATTTTACCCAGCTCAATACCCTGGGCTTTGCCTAATTCAATGCCTTGGGCTTTGCCTAATTCAATGCCCTGCGCTTTACCTAATTTCAGTCCCTCTTCCTTCCCGGATTCAAACTCCGCCTTTTTAATCAGCTCCCGTTCCCGTTCTTCATCGTATTCAAAAATGCTCATAGCTACTACCTCCGCCCGTGATTTTAAAAGAAAATCTGCCAGGATTCCTTCGCTGATACATTCCTCCACCGCCCGGCTGACCGCTGTGTTCATATCCATCTGAGAGGCGTAGGAGCGGACCCGGGCCACATAGAGGGAATATTCCTTTAGAAGTCCTGCTATGCCATAGGCCAGAGTTGTTCCAGCTGTCTTTCAGCCTCCTCTTCAGAGAGGGAAAACTGCTTTTTTAAAGAAAGAAGAGCAGCTTCCCTGGAAGCGCCCAGATCCTGGAAAGCTTGAATTAAGGCTGCGATACCCTGGATTTTACCCAGCTCAATACCCTGGGCTTTGCCTAATTCAATTCCAGCTTTGATTCCTTCTTCCTTCCCGGATTCAAACTCCGCCTTTTTAATCAGCTCCCGTTCCCGTTCTTCATCGTATTCAAAAATGCTCATAGCTACTACCTCCGCCCGTGATTTTAAAAGAAAATCTG
>ERZ779820.283-NODE-283-length-35487-cov-10.677890_pt1 | contig 35487 bp, 34 predicted proteins | sample MGYA00511563_ERZ779820 | MGnify/ENA primary metagenome ERZ779820 (study PRJEB29588, sample SAMEA1964852) | human gut metagenome | biome: human gut; feature: human-associated habitat; material: faeces | place: Denmark | collected 2008/2010 ...
TTTACGGTTGAGCGTGGTGCTCCAGCCAGTCCATAGCGCCTGCTGCGAGTATGGCGCTGCCAAAGGACAAGATATCCTCATTGAACACGATGCCGGCGTTGTGCATGGGCTTGCCGTAGAGTTCATTCTCCTGGCGGGACCCGGCACCCAGCAGCATCGTGGTGTGCAGATCGTGGCCGCAGCCGTGCACGGAGCCGGTGTTGCATTGGAAAGGCAGACCGGTCTGCTCTTGAAGGGCCAGAGCATCCATATCGGCCCGGAGCAGAATGGTCTTGCCGGGGCGGCTGCCCTGGATGGTGGCGGTCAGAGAGCTGTGGGCCAGCTCCTGCGGGCAATAGCCATACTGGATCAGTTTTTTCTTTACAAGGGCTTTGGTCCGGGGCAGCTGCTGCCCCCCCTTCTGCATTTTGATGAAGGATGTGCCGCATCTCCACCAGCTCGGGCTGGAGAGCAAGGGCCTGCTGATAGATCTGGTGCATAAAATAAAACTCCTTTCAGAAAAACCGCAGCATTTTACGGTCCTGACCTTGGGGGACGATGTTTCTATTATACGCCTGTTGGCGCAGCAAGGGGGAGAAATTTTTATCGGTCTTATCGTTTGCGGCAAGCGGCATAGGACCGGCTATACCGGACGGTCGGCTTGATCCCATGCCTGGCGCAGCAGCTGCAATGCGTGGCTTTCCAGGCGGGATACATAGCACCCTGCTTATTGTAAACGACGAAATAATCGGTCGTTGACACGATGTTTTATAAGGGAAAATCTTGAAGTTCTGGGATTCTAAAGCGGATGATCAGCTGTTTGTCCTGTGTCAGCTCGATCCGGTCCACCAGGCTTACAAGCAGCTCGCGGCTGGCACAGGCGCTTTCTACAAAGCGCTGTACCAGCTCTTTTGCTTTGTCGGAACTGTTGACCGGGTTCTTTTGCAGGCTGCGAAGATCTGCTTGCTGCAGTTCCAGCTGCTGCCGCTCGGACTTTGTGCGGTTGAAGATGCGCTGAAAATCCTCTTCCGGCAGAAGTCCGTTCAGACGGTCGGTGTACATCCGGTCCAGGTTGGAAGTCAGCAGGTCGATCTTCTTTTGCAGTTCGGCCAGCTGGATCTCCACCTTGTTTTTCTGTGCATTTTTCGCCAGGGCATCCTTTGCAAGGACAAGCAGCTTGTCTTGATTCAGATAGGACTGACAGACCTCCCGCACCTTGCTTACCACAGCCTCTGTCACGGTGTCCACCTTGATGGTGTGGCAGGTGCAGAGCCCTGCTTTGGTGAAGCGCTGGTAGGTCTTGCAGATGAAGAACAGCCGGTCCTCTCCCTTTGTGGTCTTGCGGTTGGCTACGGTCATCAGCGCACCGCACTCGTGGCAATAGACCATACCCTTTAATAGGTAGTCGTAGGTGCGGCTGCGGGTGTATTTGCGGCTGTTGACCAAAAGCCGGACCTGCCGGAAGGTCTCCCGGTCTACCAGGGGGGCGTGGGTGTTTTCCACAACGACCCAGCTTTCCGGCGGCTGTTTCAGGCATTTTTTGGACTTGTAATTGATCTTCACCTGCCGCCCTTGCACCATGTTGCCAATGTAGGTCTCGTTTTGCAGCATCTCAGAGATGCGCTCGCTGCTCCAAAGACCGGCAAAGCGTCCGTTCTTTAACGGGATGCCTGCGTAGACCGAAGGGGGCGGGACCCCTTCCTGATTCAGTTGGCTGGCGATGCTGTGGCAGCTTTGTCCGCTCAAAGCCATGGCAAAGATCCGGCGCACGACCATAGCTGCAGGCTCATCCACCACGATCTTGTTTTTTTCGGTGGGGTGCATCTTGTAGCCGTATACAGGTTTGCCGCCGATGAAAAGCCCCTTCCGCTGTTTATCCCGCTTGACCGACTTGATCTTTTTGGAGATGTCCTTGGCGTACATATCGTTCATGATCGCCCGGAAAGGGGTGATGTCGTTGGCGGTGGAGTCTACACCGGTGTCAATGCCATCCAGCAGGGAAATGTACCGCACCCGGTGCTCCGGAAAGTACCGCTCCATATAGTGCCCGGTCATGATGTAGTCACGTCCCAGACGGGAGAGGTCCTTGGTAATGACCATGTTGACCTTTTTTGCTTCGATGTCCTGGATCATCCGGTTGAAGGAGGGGCGGTCAAAGTTGGTGCCGGACCAGCCATCATCGATATACGTGTCATAGACCGATACTCTGTGCTGCTGCACAAATTCCCGCAGAAGGGATTCCTGGTTCTGGACACTCTGAGAGGGGCCGACGTTCTCGTCCTCCTTGGATAGACGAATATACAGCGCTGCGTGGTATTCCATGGGGTTGCTTATCTCTAAATACATAATGGCCTCCTTGAGATAAGCGGTTTATCGTTGTGCTTATCATAGCGCATTTCCGCTGTCCGGAGCAAGGATGCGGCGCAGGTAGAGCTGAAACGAACGCAGGATCAACTCTTCCAAATCGGCCCCATTTTTAGAAAAAATACATTTCACGATCAATTCTTGCTTTTTCATAGAGATTGCCTCCCTAAACTGAGTATAACTATGGATATGAGCGCAAGAGGGATATTTTGCTTGTCCGAATCCGAGAAAAAACGGCAACTATGGAACCCGGGGCAGCGGCACGATGCAGCTGCCCCGGGCTTGGATAGGAGGAGAATTATCCGGAAAGGAAGAATAACTTCTAAAATTAGAATTTCATCGGCAGGGTGTCCATCCGAGACCGGCCATTATAGGCTGTATAAATGGGATAAACGTATTTTTTCCACCCTGGAAGTTTAGCTGGGTTGTCCTGGCCGATGCGATAGACCTCCATAGGGTGGAGCTGATGCAAAGCCCGGATCAGCCGGTTCGGGTCAAACTCATCATGGTACAGCTCCACAAAATGCAGCATCCCATTCAGCACACAAGCCCGAAGAGAATCCGGCCGGCCCTCCCAAGCGGTTACGATATATTGCATGGCTTCGCAGTAAAGGAGTTCGCCCATCTGCTTGTACAGCCGGAATGCTGTGCCTACGCATCCGATGCGGTAATTGCTGCCCCGCTGGCCATAGTCGATCACAAGTCCGATCCGCTGGTTGGCCTCCACAAAGGCTGTGGAGATGGCATCGCCGCCTACAACTTTTGCACGGAGCTTGACGCCTGCTTTCAGTGGGGCGGAAAACCCATTCTGTGCAGCAAAGAATAGAGCTTCCTGCTGCATGGTCAGTCCGGTATACACCTTGCAGAGGATGGGCAGATCCTTGCCGCCGTTGCGCAGGATGCGGCTCTCAATTGTGTGCTGCCCATCTGTTACATAAAACCGTCCCTCTCGGAAGCTGATCTTGGGTTCGTTGGCAGTATACTCGTTGAACTCCGCTGCGATCTGCTCCACCCGCTTGCGTTGTACACCCCGCTGATATAATTCGCGGGGATAGATCAGGCGGCTGCTGTGGATGACCTGCATCTGGTACGGTGGGATGACGGAAAAGGGAGAAGAAAATTGAGTGTTGTTTTTCATATGGATCGCATTTCCTCCTTGATCTGCCAGATGTATTTTTCGGCCTGCTCCAAGATCTCCGCTACCTGCTGCTGGCGCTTGGGAATGGTCAACAGACTGGGATAGAATGTGAAACTGTATTCCAGCCGCTGGATCATGGCATGGACAGCGGATTGAAGTTCAATGTACAGTGTTTCCTCCTCCGGAGTCTCGGCATTTTTGAAGGAGAAAGAGATGGGCGTATAGGGATAGACCGGCGGCTTTCCCTCTGCCACCTCCGGTGGCGCATAGGCAGCAGTGGAGCGGCGAATGGGGACCGGTTTTTGCACGCTCCCCATGGGATGCAGGGCTAGACTGATTTTTACCGCTGCGTCCACCTGCCGCATCTCCTCTGGGGAAAGATGCCCTATATAACGCAGGACCCGGCTTTTGTCGATGGTGAAGATCTGTTCTGCCTGAAAGATAGAAGGCTTTGTCAGTCCAGGGGTGTCTAACAGACAGTGGGTGGGGAGCGTCCTCTTTTTGTGAGTCCTGCTGGTCAGAGTAGCAATGATCAGTGTGGGGGAGCAAAGGTTCCCTACGTCGTTTTGCAACACGACTGCGGGGCGGTTTCCTTTCTGTTCGGAACCAGTTCCTTGTTCAAACTTTACAAAGTAAAGATCTCCACGGAGAAATTTCCAGTCTCGTTTCAAATGTGCACCTCCCATCTTTTTGCAGGGTGGATAGAAACTCAAAGCGGGGGCTCTTTGGGCATAACGATATAGTCATTGCCGCGGCGAACCTGGCAGAGGGTGCAGGTATCCTTGCACCGGTCTGCGCGGGGAACCAAAAGAACACGGAACCTTTTGGAATGTATGTAGTTTTCCAGGCAGACGCCGCAAAGGGTGCGAATGGAACGGAGCATCTCCGGGGTCAGCTGCATTTCCTTGTAAATATCCGACTGGCGGATAGCGACTTGTTTTTTCATATAGACCTCCTAAAAAAATGGATATGTAAAAAGTACAGGAGCTGTCCGGGATAAAAATACCGGACGCTCCCGATCTATAAACAGCCCGGCGGGTCTGTTGTGTGCCGGGCTGTCCTTCACAAGACCGGCCTAAAAACAGCACAGTCTGCGATTTTATGATAGAGGTCTCCCATATTCGCCCTCGGCTCCCTAGGAGTGGGGAATCATCCGGCGGCGGATTTTCACCGCACCATTGGCGTTTCAGCCACCCCGCCTTCTCTGCGGCCGGGCTGCGTGTTACAGAAGTACCTTTTTTGAAGTACCGGAGGATTGAGCTATTCAGTTGTCAAGGTTCTGCAGAGAGCAGCAGTCCGTGCGGTGGGTGCCACTTGGAAAACTGCCTCTTATTTGGTAGGCATCGAAAAGGGTCAATCCATAGCATTGAAATCAAACTTTTTCAAAAAATTAGTGATTCGCTTGATTTTGATGCTGATAGTAGGCTGTGAGACCCCTAAAACTTTAGAAATTTCAGTGACGGTATAGCCTCCATAGACATATAGGGTAAGCAGTTTCAGGTCCGCATCGGATAAATTTTCGAGTGCGGATAGCAATTCTTCGTTTTCGAGCTTTCCGATCCAGGAAAAACGGCTTTTGGTTTCGTGGTAGCTTTCCGTGACAGAAATGGAGTCCTGATACTTCTTGAGAAGCGGGGAATAGGACTCGGCGGTGTTATCAAAGGAAGGCATGGCGATATCCTGTGTATGATTCAAATAGGCACGTTCTCCGTTAAAAACAGACCGGTCATACTCATACATCGCCTGGATGGCTTCCTGGCTCATACCAGCAGCCTCGTACTGCTTGCGGAGAGATTTCCACTGGAGCTCAAAGTTTTTCTTTTCCTTGGCATAATAAAATCCCATTGTGACCTCCAAATTCTCGTTTTTTGTGAAAAGTTGAGAATTTGGAGCTTTACGGGTATTTAGCGGCTTGAGGAGACCATCTAATAAGTAAGATCCGCACAGACTGTCCTTTCCTGCGCTCACAGAAAAGGACAAAGGAGGCAAAAAAGGAAAGGCCGGTGTAAAGAAACACCGACCCTGTAAATGAACCTGTACGGTTGCAGCGAAAATACGCCCTGCATTTCAAGAAAAGGAGTGGTGCTTAACGGGATGGACCGGCTTTTCAAAACTTGAAAGCCACACCTTTGCTCTTTTCTAGAATGGAGCGCATGGTTTTATTTACTTGTAAAGTCGCTGTGTGGGGGCGAGTTTATAGCTTGTTTTATCAAAACAAAAAGGGCTGTCTGCTGCGCTTTTACACGCAGCAGACAGCCCCGATTGGCTTTTAGCCGAACCCGATTGCCCGGCTTTCCTTATTTATTTGTACACGACACTTTTTCTGACAGCATAGATTTTTAGAGTCCCGTCTTGTTGACGTTTGATCTCCACATTGTCACCGTGATCGGTGATCTCACGAATCAGCTGGATGACTACCTTGTCATCTTTGGCGATACAAAGATTTTTACTATCGACCCTACGATTGCTCATTACGGAACCTCCCTTTTCTACCTTTTATGTATCGTCGCGTCTGTGTTCAATAAAAATTGGGTGATTTTATTGATGGAGTTAATACTATCATTTACTGTTTTCTTTGTAAATGCGCATTTTTCCCAAGGTTATACCGGGAAAAATCTCCATTTAGACGAAAATGGAATTTTGACTGATTTTTTTGTTTTCAAATGAAAGAAAGCATGGTAAAATATATAAGGCTCAGTTTTAAAAACAGCATTATTTTGTAAAGCTGTAGTGGATTTGGGCGAGGGAAGATTGCTTGTGTTTCCGCAAGATGGCAGGATGGGGATAATATCACTCTGGGGATGGGCAGTGTGAAGGCTAAGATGCTGCGGCGCAGTCATCAAAGCCGTAATCACTGATCGTTTGAAATACAAAAAAGCAAAACCGACCTGCGCTTCTTTTATAAAAGGAGTACAGAGCGGTTTTGCTTTTATTTACAGAGAGAAAATGCAGGGAGCTATTAGCTGCGGAGCAATGCGACAGCAACGTCGTTCACGTTTGTTCCGGTGGGGCCGGTGAAAATAAGCCCATCCACAGCTTGTAATGCGTGATAGGCATCGTTGTTTTGCAGTGCATCAAAGATGCGGACCGACTGGCGCTGGAGAGCAGCGGCCGTTTGCCCATCCACATATCCTCCGGCTGCGTCTGTGGGGCCGTCGGTACCATCGCTTCCGATGGAAAAAATGCAGGCGTTCAACCCTGCAATTCCAGGAGCTGCAGCCAGAGCCAACTCCTGATTTCGGCCGCCCAGCCCTTTGCCTGTCAAATGGACGATGGTTTCGCCGCCGGCGATGAAAGCAAGCGGCTTTTTCCCCTGCGCATGGGTACGCAGGATGCTGGCAAGGAAGCTGCCTGCTTCCCGTGCTTCACAGCAGAGCTGGTCGGTTAAAAGAACGGGCGTATACCCTAAGGTACGACATTCGGCTGCGGCTGCGGCACAGAGCTCACGGACACTTCCGGTGATCTGAGTTGTGATATTCTTCAACTGTTTAGGCGTTTCAACTTGGAGAAGATGCTGTGCCTGTGCAGATAGAGATAAGTGATATTTTTCTGCGATCGCAAGTGCCTGGGCGCAGGTGGATGAGTCTGGGACAGTCGGACCGCTGGCGATCATGTCCAAAGGATCTCCGAGAATGTCGCTCAGTACGATGTTGAATACCTGTGCGGGAGAGCAGAGCTGGGCGAATCGGCCGCCCTTGACGGCGGACAGTCGCTTGCGGATCGTGTTGATCTCTACAATGTCAGCACCACTGGCAAGAAGTTGATGGGTGATCTCCTGCAATTCTTCGGCGGGGAGCAGTGGCTTTTCAAATAAAGCACTGCCGCCTCCGGACAGCAGAAAAAGCACAGTGTCTTCCGGGCAAAGGTTTTGTACCAACTCGATGGCCTTTTGTGTAGCTGAAAAACCAGAATCATCCGGTACGGGGTGTCCTGCTTCATAGCAGCTGACGCTGGGAATAAGTCCTTTTATATGGTCATATTTGGTCACGACTATCCCGCCATCCACATGACCCAAGACATTTACAGCGGCGGCAGCCATCTGCCAGGCTGCCTTGCCCGCAGCCACTAATAGGATTTTTCCAGAGCCTGGACGGAAGTTCTGTAAGGCGCGAATGACGGCTTCATCCGGCAAAACCGCATTCAGACTGGCCCGGATGATCTGATCGGCATCTTCTCGCAGTGACTGGTTCATCATAAAACTCCTTAGCTGCCATGCAGTAGGCGATTGAAAATGAATGATTTTGTCCTTCTCAAGGTCCAGTGTAACAGAATCTCTGGCAGGCTACAAGCATCGAATGGGATTTTTTGGGTGGATCTGAGCAAGCAAAAGAGGAGCGGGGGTAATACTTTAATGAGGCGAAAGTCGTTTGACTGGAAAAGAGGAAGATACTGCATGAGCCGAAGCGTTTTTGAAGAAAATTATAGGGGTGAGAAGATATCCTTTATGTGGAAATTTGGATGAGAGTTTTGCAGTTTGGGAATTTTGGCAAACATATCAAAAAAATACAAGCTTGGATGTCACTTTTTCAACGACATCAAGCGCAACTTATCGACAAATCGTCTTGTTAAAACAAGATAAGTATGGTAAAATATATAAAAAGTTAGTAGCATTTGATTTGGATGGATCATCTTCAAAACTCCAGAAAGAAGGGGCGTTCTGCGCTGTGGTCAAAATGAAATCTTGACTGCTTGTTATAAATAAAATGTTGTTTTATAGTGGTGTAGAGGACGGCATCAACATGATTTGATATTATGACCCTGGGTAAGGCTACTGCTCGGGGGATTTCACCTGCACAAAAACAGAAAAACTGGCATCTTTTTGATGTTCTCGCAGTCTTGACAAGGACGAGAGCTGTAAACAGAATCGCATCGGTTTGAATGTTTTTGGTGCAATAAATGGAAGCTGAAATTTGACCAAGAAGGAGGCGACGGTCTGAAAACGGATTCATCTAAGAAGCAGAGAAGCAGATTTGGAAAGTTAAGCGGGAAAAGGGACAATTAAAGGAGTTATTACGGAATTATGTCGAAGTTTCAGCATAATGTGATGTTGCGAATCGTAAAGGTCTTGGATGTTTTGATGATCGAGCTGCCGTTTGCAGCTTGTTGGTTTTTGTACTATTCGGAGCAGATCTACAAAAAAGTTGGCTGGAAAGGCAATCTGACGATCTTGGCTCTGTTTTTTATACTGTATATTGTGATAGGTCGCATCTATGATGCATTTTCGATGTCCAATCAGAGAGTGTCAGAGATGGTCTATGGACAGATCCTTGGAGCTATGGCAACCGACGGGATCATGTACATTGTGATCTGCCTTATGTCCGGAAAGCTGTGCAACCTTTGGCCGGGAATTGCTGCGATTGCAGGACAGCTTATTATGGCAACGGTTTGGGCAATGCTTGCAAATAAAGGGTATTACATGGCATTCCCGCCGCAGAAAACGGCAATCGTTTATGATGTACGCCAGGGAATGGAAAAGCTCATCAGCGAGTATGGGCTGGATAAAAAGTACGATGTTCAGATCACACTTCATGCAGATGAATGTATTGCAGACCTGAGTGTCCTGGATGGGGTGGAAACGGTTTTTGTCAGCGGTGTCCATAGCCATGAGCGGAATATCATCTTAAAGTATTGTGTGGCAAAAGACATCGATATGTTTGTGATCCCTCGGGTCGGTGATGTTCTTATGAGCGGTGCATGGCCGATGCATATGTTCCATCTGCCGATGCTGCGGGTAGGGCGCTACATGGCCAATCCGGAGTATCTGTTTATTAAGCGTGCGATGGATATTGTCATCTCTCTGGCCGCATTGATCGTCCTGAGCCCGGTCTTTTTGATTACTGCCCTTGCAGTCAAGTCGGACGGCGGCCCGGCTTTCTATAAGCAGGTTCGCTTGACGAAAGATGGCAAGCGGTTTGAGATCCTGAAGTTCCGCTCTATGCGGGTGGATGCTGAAAAGGATGGCGTGGCTCGTTTGTCTACGGGTGATAAGGATGACCGCATTACAAAGGTGGGCCATATCATTCGTGCCTGCCGTTTGGATGAGCTGCCGCAGCTGCTGAATATTCTGCGTGGTGATTTGTCCATTGTTGGTCCCCGGCCGGAACGTCCGGAGATCGCAGCCCAGTATTGCGAGGAGATGCCTGAGTTTTCCCTGCGCCTTCAGGCAAAGGCTGGCTTGACCGGTTATGCGCAGGTGTACGGAAAATATAACACAACTCCGTATGATAAGCTGCAAATGGACCTGATGTACATTGCGCACCCGAGCTTGATTGAGGACTTGAAGATCATGATGGCTACTGTGAAGATCCTGTTTATGCCGGAGAGTACCGAGGGCGTGGCTGAGGGCGCTACGACGGCGATGGGGCAAGAAAACCACTGATATTAGGGTGATTTGCGACTGCTCGATAATACAAACGTAGGTAGTGTTGTTTGTACGGCCGTTTGTTATAATGTACGAGCTTTATAAAAGATACGGGGAAGACGCTTTTTTGAGATGAGTCTGAGTCGAGATTTTTGTTATATGGGGAGAGGGATATGAGTGGTGTGTCCTACAGAAAATACTCGGTTCTTATGTCGGTTTATCATAAAGAAAAGCCGGAGTATTTAAAACAAGCAATAGAGAGCATTCAAAAGCAGACTCTCTCCACAAATGATTTTGTATTGGTGTGTGATGGTCCATTGAATGAGGGGCTGGATGGAGTTATTGCTGAAAAACAACAGGAAATGGGAGAGACATTGAATGTTGTCCGTTTGGGAGAGAATTGTGGGCTTGGAAACGCTCTGAACGAGGGAATTAAGCATTGCAAAAATGAGTTGGTTGCCCGGATGGATAGCGATGACATTGCTTACGCAGACCGCTGTGAAAAGCAGCTAGCGGTGTTCAATACGCATCCGGAAGTGAGTATTTGCTCTGGTATTGTAGAGGAATTCACAACGGATCCGAATGTTGTTGATGCGAAGCGAGTACCACCGGAGACGAATGCAGAAATCGTAGAGTTTGCAAAGAAGCGAAATCCGTTTAATCATCCCTGCGTGATGTACAAGAAATCCGCAGTTGAAGCAGTTGGATCTTATCAGGACTTTTATTTATTGGAGGATTATTACCTTTGGCTCCGGATGTTAATGGCAGGGTATCAGGGCTATAACATTCAGGAACCGCTGCTGCATATGAGAGCGGGATCGGATATGTATTTAAGAAGAGCCGGTTGGAAGTATGCTAAGACGCAAGCAAAGTTATTCAAGTTCATGAAGGAACAAGGATTCATTGGAGAAGGGCAGTACATAAAGAGTTGTGTGATTCGTAGTGGGTCGGCGTTAGCTCCAAATTGGCTGCGTAAGTTTATGTTTGAGAAAGTGTTGAGGAAGTAAAGAGGAGTTTATTGCATGAAAATTGGGATCCTTACTTATTACGGTGTACATAATCATGGCGCAGTTTTGCAAGCAAATGCGTTGAAAACTGTGCTGAAGGGGAAAGGACATGAGTGCGGTTTTCTTGAGTTTGAGAGAAGCTACTCAAACATTTCTCGGCAACAAGCAAATAAATATAAACTTGGATTAGGTAGCATTGGTTTTTACGCTAAGTACCTGATGGAAAAAGGCGTGGGAAATATTCTTTATAATGTTGGTAAGAAACGGACACTTGGGAAGTTTAGGGCTGACAATATTCCGATGATGGCTAAGTATGAGGATTTTACAGGAGACTTGGCTGTAATCGGAAGCGATGAAGTTTTTAGCCTTGAAATTGGCGTTAATCCATTTTTGTATGGCAACGGTTTAAAGGTAAATCATGTCATTAGTTATGCAGGCTGCTTTGGTCCTACAACATATGAAGATGTTGTTAAACAGGAGCAACAACAGATGATTTCGGATGGCCTTCATCGGATGGATGCGGTTTCTGTGAGAGATCAGAACTCAATGGAAACAGTAAAAAAAACTGCCGGAATTGACGCAACGCTTGTATGTGATCCAGTCATTCTTTACGGGTATGAAAAAGAGATGGAATCCTTTACTCCGCCGATGAAGGACTATATTTTAATCTATTCGTATGATAAGAATCTAAATGATGCAGAAGAATATGACTATATCAAGAAATATGCAGAGAAGCACAATCTAAAGATTGTTTCAGTGGGATACTACCATAAATGGTGTAAGTCTATTGATGCTTCGCCATTTGAGCTGCTGGGCTGGATCAAAAACGCAAGACTTGTTGTAACAGACACATTCCACGGTTCAGTTATGTCTATTATTTGCAATACGCCAGCAGTTGTAAAACTACGTGGGAATCAGAACAAATTGAGATTTCTCTTGTCAGAGTATGGACTGCTTGACCGAACTATTTCGGATTTTTCCGAGATGGAAGCCGTTGCAAATAAAAGTGTAGACTTCAATACGGTGAATGCCGCAATTAAAGAACGCCGGGAGGCTTCTATGAAGTTCCTTAATGATGCACTTGCAAACTGCCAGTAAAGAGGAAAATATATGCTTACTATCGATTATGAGAAATGTACCGGATGTGGTGCGTGTGTTCAACGCTGCCCCAAGCAGTGCATTTCATGGACAACAAAAGAGTTTGGTTTTCGATATCCGAAGATTGACAAGGATACATGTATAAATTGCGGTTTATGTGAAAAAGTTTGTCCAATTGATGAAGCTCTGACAGTACCATTAGAGCAAAAAGCTTATGCTGCTGTACACAAGGATTCCGAAGTACTTGCGAAAAGTACAAGTGGAGGTGCGTTTACAGCACTTGCAGATGCGATTTTTGCTCATAAGGGCGTTGTGTATGGCGCTGCAATGATGGATGGTATGCAGGTTAAACATATTCGCGCAGAGGACAAATCCTCTTTTGAGGATTTGAGAAGTTCTAAATATCTTCAGAGTGATACGGGGACTACTTATCAGTGTGTAGAGAGAGATTTGAAACAGGGTAAAGCTGTGCTTTATTCTGGGACTCCGTGCCAAATTGATGGTCTAAAGTATTTCTTGGGAAAAAACTACGAGAATCTTTATACTGTCGATATTGTATGCCATGGGGTTGGCTCGCAGGCTTATTTTGACAAGTATATGGATTTTGCAAAGGAAAGATATGGCAAAATAAAGGCGCTGCGCTTTCGATCTAAAGAATACGCAGGGTGGAGCTGCGGCGGCGTCGTCGTCGTCGATTCCTCTGATTGCCTGAAAAAAATCCCGTATCGAGATTTTGATAATTATTACTATGCCTATTTTTTATCTGGAGATATTTATAGAAAATGCTGCTATTCCTGTAAATATGCAAATACAAAGCGTGTAGGTGATTTTTCGCTGGGTGACTATTGGGGGATAGAAGCGCTGAATTTGCCATTAAAAACGGAAAAGGGTTGTTCGTTGCTTCTTGTAAATAATGCTCGAGCTGGAAAGTTGTTAAGCACGATTACGGAGCTTGATAAAGTCGAAACTACGATTGAACAGGCAGCGCATTGTAATAAGCAGCTTAATGAGCCATCTAAATTGCCAGAGCGTAGGCAGAAGCGGATTGAAGAATTTGAGTCAATGAGCGGACAACAGATCCAGAAGGCATATTTGCAAACGCATCGAAAGACTGTTATGAAGGGGAAACTGAAGGCATGGGTGCCGTATAGGATTAGGTTGTTTATAAGGAGACATCGTAGATGATACAGAATATAAATAAAGAAAGAAACCAGTTTGTTGACGTTATGCGCGGTATCGCCATGCTCTTGGTAGTGCTTGGACATACGATGACGGGGTGTACTGTCGATTCACAAAAAAACTTCTTATATAATATAGTGTGGTCACTTCAAATGCCACTGTTTATTCTTATCAGTGGGTACGTGACAAAATATGGTCATCCTATTTCTACTAGAAAAGGACTATGGAAATATATAAAACGCAGGACGGTTGCCTATATGCTACCGTGGGCTGTATGGAGCTTTTTTGTACGTGGAATCGTTTTTGGAGAGGCTGATTTCTTGAACGTCAGGCATCTTCTATGGCATATGGATTCGGGCTATTGGTTCCTCGCAACGATTTGGACGATTAGCATGATTTTTGGTATTGCGTCTTTCATTGCAGAACGGGTGAACAAAGAAAACCTGCTGAAGAAACAGATTGTACTTCTGGGGTGCTATTTGGCAGGAATGGTTCTGCTGGTTGGAATTGGTGCAGTTTTAGGTCTTTCATTCTTTGCAATCAAATTGACGCTCTATTATATGCCTTTCTACTATGCGGGGTTCTTATATGGTCAATTTGATGACAGAATTAAGGAATCTGTGCCCGGAAAAACAATTATCGATATTATAGTTGCAATCTGCTTTATGGTGTGGCTGTTTGTTATTTGTAGATTTAATCTGTATGAGATGTCGGATAGTGGATTTGCAATCATTCTGCGCATGGCAACATCATTGGCGGGTTGTATTGCTGTGTGTGGACTCTGCAAGGGAATGTTCTCTAAAAATGGGGGGGGGATGGATGGCGTGGATTGGAGAACATTCGCTGGAAGTATACCTCGTCCACTATCTGCTGCTCAGCTTGATTGAGCTGGACAATGCACCGGTTTTTTACAGTCCAATGGGACTGAGTCTAGTTCTGGTTAACTATATGATTACGGTGGCACTAACAGCGATGGTAACAGCGGTGGTCAACCAAAATGCTGTGCTGAGAGTAGTACTAACTGGAAAGAAAAAGTAAGTGCTTTTTCAAGGGAAATCTACTGCTACAATCTTTAGACAGATTACAGTATATCGAAAATGTCTGGTTGAACAATTTAACGTGTAGGATAAGAGAAGGATACAAGGATGAAAGGTGCATTTTCAATTATTATATCGACTTGCGATAAATTTGCAGATTTGTGGGATGCTAATATCCAGCTTCTCAATGAAAATTGGGAGGACCGCAATGTAGATGCCTTTTTGGTGACGGATAAACCAACAAATCGGACGTTTAAGAATGTAACAGTGGTTGCTGCAGGAGAAGGAACGGAAATCACAGAGCGTTTACAAGCAGCGATGCCGCTGATAAAAACAGAGTATATTCTCTTTACATTGGATGATTATTTTTTGACAAAAAAAATATCTACGCAGGCTATACTCCAAGATATTGAGGATATGGAAAAGCAGAATATAGACTATATGAGATTGTCTACGTTGTCCAAAAAGAACCTCAGAAATCGAAAGGCTGTAGAGGTAGAGGATAAGATTTATCTTATGGATAATTGGGCAAGAGAGTATGTTGTTAGCTTATATGCAGGACTTTGGAAAAAGAGCTTTATGGAAAGAACTCTTTCTGAGACATTAAATGCTTGGCAGTATGAAGTAGCACTGACCAAAATGGCGCGTGAAATGCAGGCACGTTGTGCAGTTAGTTGTAGAGAGGAATTTCCGATTTTAGATGTAATACGAAAAGGTAAAGTACTTACTAAGGCAAGACACTATTTTGAAGAAAATCCCATTTATAATGGGACAAGGGAAACTATGAGGCGGAGTGACGAATTGATGATCGATTTGCGTACCTGGATGAGGGTATGGCTTCCCTTGCCGCTATTTAAAGCTGCAAAAGCTCTTATGCGGCACAGAGGATATACATTCTTTAGCGATGAAATGTAAAATATCCTGCTTAGGAAAGAGATAATATTATAGATCTACTCAAATGAGCTACAAAACGGTTGAAAGAATACATAGTGAAAGTATAGTAAGCTGATATCTCTCTGTAGATACAAAAGTTTGATATTATGGAGAGAGAATAGAGCGTATTATAAATTAAGTGTACTTTCTATGTGAAGAAGTTCACATACAGAATCATTTGTGGATTCCGTATGCCGAATAAACTATTATAATAAATAGAAGAATATGGTGAAATTATGAGTAAAGTTGTAAGCTGTAATTTGAAAAATAAGGCAATAGAAGATGAGAGGAAATTTGACTGCGAAATTCTGATGTCAACATACAATGGAGAAAAGTATATAGATTGTCAAATAGAGAGTATTCTTTCTCAAAAAGATGTAAATGTAAAATTGCTGATAAGAGATGATGGGTCAAAAGATAATACAGTAGAGATTATAAAAAAATATCAGGAAAAATATTTGGATAAGATAGAGTTGATTGAGGGCGAAAATGTTGGCATTCACAGAAGCTTTGCAAGTTTGATAGATCAGGCAAAAGGTTTGGAATATATAGCTTTTGCCGATCAAGATGATCGTTGGGACAGGGATAAGCTTATAACAGGTATCCTTGCGTTAAAACAGAATAAGGCATCGTTTTATTCATCGGCTGCAAGACTTGTTGATCAAGAGTTAAATGAGCTTGGTACAACAACATCCGCTGCATTAAAATATAAATATTATATGTGCACAAACTCAAAGGTATTAACACCGGGGGCACAAGGATGCACTATTATTCTTGATAATAAGCTGTTTGATCTGATTAGAAAAAAGGGATATCCGAATGATTATGGACATGATACATGGATTACAATAGTTGCATATCTGATGTCAAACTGCTTATATGATGATCAGGCACATATGGACTATCGGCAGCATAATGAGAGTTGGACAGGAAATAGATCTAAAAAGATAAAACAATTTTTTGTTAAAGTGGGGTTCTTCTTTAAAGGACTGGAAAGATATGAGAAACTATCCAAAGATGTTCTTCAACGGTATAGAGATATCTTAGATAGTAACAGTATCGAAGTGCTTACATGCATTGCAGAAAAAGATAAGAGCCTGCTAAAAAGAGCGTCGAATCTCTATCACTATAAATATGGAAAATATGGGAAAATTGAGGACGTTGTATATAAGATATACTATATTTTTTCATGAACTGTATCCGAAACAATTTGAGCTTTAAAATTATAATGGAACCATGAATCTGGAGAATGATTTGTGAAAAAAGATATTTTAAAAGTGTTTGGAACTAATTTAATAAAGATGCTTGTAGCATTTATTTCAGCATTTATCATCCCCATGATACTACAAGTGGACGACTACGGAAAATACAAACTATATACATTTTATGCATCATATATAGGCATTACACATTTGGGATATTGTGATGGTATTTATTTAAAATATGGCGGGTGTTCAAAAAATCAGATTAACGATAAGAGTATTAAGCAAGAATGGTTTACCTTACTATTATATGAGTCCTGCTTGGCAATAGCAGTTACTATATATGGAGTTGTTCATTCGGATTTAACCATAGTGTGTCTTGGAATGACAGTCATTCCTAATGTGATTTTTACGTTTTATACTCAAATTTTTCAGGCAATTGGAGATTTTTCTGAGTATGCTAGAATAATGAATTTATCAACACTTATTAATTTGCTGTTCAATATGTTGTTGGTTTTTATCGGCGTAAAATCATATGAAATCTATATAATAGGGTATGTGTTTGTTCAAGTTGTTTCCCTTATCATAGGAACGATATCGTTTTCCAGGGAAGGCTGGCTTGGAGTTTCAACTTTTTCAATTTCACTTCTTTTTAGCTATATAAAAACAGGATTCCTCTTAATGATTGGGAATTTTGCATATATGCTTTTTATTGGAATTGATAAATGGTTTATACAGTTTACAATGACACTCTCCGATTTTTCGATGTATTCATTTTCCAGTCAGCTTCTTACAGTTATAAATATGTTTATTACACCTGTTTCTATGACGCTGTATAGCAATATGAGTAGAAGAAAAGATAAGAAGTTTGAAATAAAAATCAAAAAGATTCTACTTGTCTTTTTAATGATGTTTCCGATGATCATATATATGATTTCTTATGTTATAAGCAATTATATGAAACAATACATATCAGCAGTTGAAATTGTATCGGTACTTCTGTTGTCGCAGACTTTTTTGCTTTTGAATTTAGCAGTGTTTGTAAATATGTACAAAACATATAAAAAGCAAAAAGAATATTTTCTTAGATTGGTTGCAGCATTAGGGATAGCTTGCTTGATGGACTTTTTCGTGTATAAAAGTGGTGCAAGTACAATTGGATATGCGGTGGCAACTTTAATTAGCTGTCTATTTTGGCTGGGACTTAATATTACATGCTTTCCTTATATGAAACCTGACAAAAAAGAAATTTCATATTGCATTTGTATGTTGAGTATATATGTACTATTGGGTTTTATTCCTAACTATTTGATCAGAATTATAATTTATCTTCTCTCTTATGCTGCTGTTACCAGGTATATGATGAGGGATGAGTGGAATTATGGAATGAGCCAAATTAATGCTGTTATGAATAAAATCAGGAGGGTATAGAATGATACTGTTATTTTCGGTGTTCTTTTTCCTACTGATTTATTCATGGATGGTATATAGAAAAAAACTTGTTTACCAGAGTGGGAGTAAAACACAAAATAGAAGTTATTTAGTAGGTGGGATAGGGTTATTAGTTTTTCTTGCTTGCTTTAGAGGAATGAATGTCGGAAACGATACTTTTTCCTATTACAAATTATTCTATTTCTATACTGGACAAGGCACCTTGCAGAAGGTATCTGCTGCGGGTACTGAATGGATGAATAGTATAGAGATGGGGTATCAATTGCTTAATAAGTTGGTTGGGCTTGTTACAGATAATTATCAGATATTTATATCAATTATATCGATTTTTTGCTATGCGGTATTAGCGAGATTTATTGAGAAATATTCTTCAAATACTGCATTATCTGTTATTTTAGTTTTCCTGATGTTTTATGGGGCATATATGAACCTACTGAGGCAGGTGTTAGCCCTATCAGTTGTTTTAATATTCTTTGACGCACTAAACAAGAATAAACCAGTTTGGTTCACAATTGGTGTTTTGCTAGCAACAGTTTTATTCCATCGAAGTGCAATAATTTGCCTTCTGTTTTTGCCCATGTCAAGATATCAATGTAAGAAAGGATTTATGCTTTTTTCTGCAGGAGTAGCAGGAATTGCGGTACTTCGAGGCTGGATACCTCGGATTTTGTCTTTGATAGGTATTTCAACGGGATATACAAGCGTAGTCGCAGGAAGCAGTATTATCTTTGCTATTATAAAAAATGTGTGTGTTTTCTTGTTTTCATGGTATTTGCTTAATGGAAGATGGAAAGAGGATTGCCATTCGCTCCCCAAAAGCGACTTGAATCCTATAATAGCTGATAATTTGATGAGTTGGATACCGTTTGTGTGTTTACTTCTCTCTATTGGTGCTCTCGCACTGCCAGTTGCGACCCGATTTGAACTGTATTTTTCTGTTTTTTTGGTTGTATTTATCCCACGGATGGTTGGCCAAAGTTTACGGAAATCCTCTAATATACGAATTGTGTTGGCAGGGCTTTTGATAATTTTGATTTTGTATAATGCGGGAAAGATAGTCTATAGACCGGAGTGGACAACAGAGTTTCAGTATTACTTTTTTTGGTCGTGATTATTTTCGATATTACCTAGAAGAAAATAAATGTAGGAGGAAATAAAAATGTCTGCATTCAACAACGCAACCCTTATGATCACTGGTGGTACTGGTTCTTTTGGTTCTACCGTTCTGAAGCACTTCCTGGACTCTGACCTGAAGGAGATACGCATCTTCTCCCGCGACGAGAAGAAGCAGGATGATATGCGACACGAGCTTCAGGCTAAGCACCCGGAGAATGCCAAGAAGGTCAAGTTCTACATTGGTGATGTCCGTAATCCGCAGTCCATCCGTGATGCAATGCCGGGCGTTGACTACATCTTCCACGCTGCCGCTTTGAAGCAGGTTCCGTCTTGCGAGTTCTTCCCCATGCAGGCGGTCCAGACCAACATCATCGGTACCGACAACGTTCTGCACGCTGCTATTGATGCAGGTGTTAAGCGTGTTGTCTGCCTGTCCACTGATAAGGCAGCCTATCCCATCAACGCTATGGGCATCTCTAAGGCCATGATGGAACACGTGATCTACGCAAACGCCCGTGTGGCTGCTGAGCGTGGCGGCACCACCATCTGCTGCACTCGTTACGGCAACGTCATGTGCAGCCGTGGCTCCGTCATCCCGCTGTTCATCGACCAGATCAAGGCTGGTAACCCCATCACCATCACCGACCCCAACATGACCCGTTTTCTGATGAATCTGGACGAGGCCGTGGATCTGGTCATGTTCGCGTTTGAGCACGCGAACCCCGGCGACCTGTTCATCCAGAAGGCTGATGCCTCCACCATCGGTGATCTTGCCAAGGCTGTTCAGCAGCTGTTCGGCGATACCGGCACGAATATCATCGGTACCCGCCATGGAGAGAAGCTGTTCGAGACCCTGATGACCCAGGAGGAGCGTTTGCGCAGTGAGGATATGGGCCATTACTTCCGTGTTGCCGCCGATAACCGCGATCTGAACTATGATAAGTTTGTGGTCAAGGGTGAGGTGCAGACTATGGCAGATGAGTCCTATACCAGCCACAACACCACCCGTCTGGACGTTGAGGGAACCGTCAAGAAGATTTTGACTACGGAATACGTCCAGAATGCATTGAAGGGCATCCCGAATGTCTAAAGAAAAACTGCTGTTAGTGGGTGCAGGCGGCTTTGGTCGCATGGTAGCTGAACAGGCAAGCCGTCAATATGATTGTGCTTTTGTGGACGATGGACAAGTTGTGGGGGCAGAGGTCTGCGGTATTCCGGTGGTTGGTGGCATTGCTGATCTGCCGGAGTTGCGAAAAGAGTATGCTCTGCTTACAGTTGGAATCGGGAACAACAAGTTTCGGGCACAGGTATTTGAGAAAGCAGAAGCACTTGGGTTTGCATTTCCCAACATTATTGCGCCTAGTGCCTACATCAGTCCGTATGCTAAAATTGGATATGGCTGTGTAGTGTTGCAGAACGCTTGTGTTCAAAACGGTTCGCAAGTTGGAAATGGAGTTTTGCTCAATGCGGGAACAGAAATCCACTGTGATGCAACAGTGGGGCACTATGTTCTGATCTACACCAACAGCGTGATTCGTACCGGCGCAGCTGTAGGCAAGTATGCCCGCATTGGCAGCAATGTGACGATTTGTAATAACGCAGCTGTGTTAGATGGAGCAGATATCCCGGACTGTATGGCAGTCCGTTGAAGAGGTAAAAGGATGAACATTTTAGTCACAGGCGCAAAGGGCATGGTAGGCACTGCTCTTGTGAACAACCTGAAAAATATCCGGGACGGCAAAAATAAAACTCGCCCGGAGCTTCAAGTTGAAGAGATCTTTGAATATGACCTGAATTCCACTCCAGAGGAGTTGGACGAGTACTGCCGTAAAGCAGACTTTGTTTTCAATCTGGCGGGAGTGAATCGTCCGGAAAACCCGGAAGATTTTATGAAAGGCAATTTCGGCTTTGCCTCTGACCTGCTGAATTGCCTGAAAAAGTACAATAACAAGGCCCCCATCATGTTGTCTTCCTCTATCCAGGCTACCTTGGCGGGTCGTTTTGGAAACAGCGAGTACGGACGCAGCAAAAAGGCTGGCGAGGAACTGTTTTTCCAGTATGCCCAGGAGACCGGCGCAAAGGTGGAAGTTTACCGCTTTGTAAACCTGATGGGACACAGCCGTCCTAAGTATAATAGTGCTGTTTCTACCTTCTGCTGGGCGATTGCGAACGATGAGCCTTTCACGGTCAATGATCGCAACACGGAGCTGGAACTGCTCTATATTGATGATCTGGTAGAAGGTTTGTTTGATCTGCTGGAAGGAAAAGAGCAGCACTGCGAGTTCGACGGTGTGGAAACAGTACTGGATGCAAATGGCCGCTACTGCTGTGTTCCGGTAACTCACAAGGTCACTTTGGGTGAGATCGTGGATCTGCTGCAGGAGTTTAAGGCACAACCCAACACTTTGATGATGCCTAAAATGCCCGATGGCTCTTTTGCTAAGAAATTGTACTCCCTGTATTTGACCTACCTTCCCACGGATAAATTTAAGTATTCCCTCAAGATGAACGTAGATAACCGTGGGTCCTTTACGGAGTTGGTTCACACGGCTGACTGCGGCCAGGTATCCATCAATATCAGCCGCCCTGGAATCACAAAGGGACAGCACTGGCACAACTCCAAGTGGGAGCTGTTTATTGTGGTGGCTGGTCATGGTCTGATCCAGGAACGCAATATCAATACCGGAGAGACTGTGGAGTTTGAGGTTTCCGGGGACAAGATTGAGGCTGTTCACATGATCCCCGGCTGGACCCACAACATTATTAATCTGTCGGAGACAGAAAATCTGGTGACGGTGATGACCTGCAACGAGATCTTTGACCCCAATCACCCAGATACCTTCTTTGAGCCGGTGTAAGCGAAGATACTGGTTGATGTTAGGAGAATTATATGGAACACAATTTTACATGGAAAAACGACGGTCGCACCAAGGTCATGATTGGCTGCGGCACCCGTCCGGAGATCATCCGGCTGGCTGCCGTCATCAAGCGCTGCCGGGAATATTTTGACTGCTGTGTAGTTTACTATAATCAGAACTGGGATAGAAATCTTTCCACTATTTTCTGGGAGGATTTTGAGCTAAAAAATACCTTTGGGGAATACGGCCCGGATATTCTGGTTCCTGTGGTGGGCGAGAATCTGGGTGTGACCTGCGGCAATATCTTGGGACGCAGCTATGAGCTTTTGTCTGAATTGCAGCCGGAGGGCTATCTGGTACTGGGTGATACCAACTCCTGCCTGTCTGCTATCAGTGCAAAGCGGCTGCACATTCCGCTGTTTCACATGGAGGCCGGCAACCGCTGCAAGGACGAGTGCCTGCCGGAAGAAACTAACCGCCGCATTGTGGACGTGATTTCCGATGTGAACCTGTGCTATTCCGAGTTCGCCCGGAAGTATCTGGCGGACACCGGATTGCCCAAGGAGCGGACCTATCAGACTGGTTCTCCTATGGCAGAGGTGTTGCACATGAATCTGGACAAGATCCAGAACAGCGATGTGCTGGAGCGTTTGGGACTGGAGAAAGATAAGTACATTCTGCTGTCCGCCCACCGGGAGGAGAACATCGACTCCGAAAAGAATTTCCTAAGCCTGTTCAATGCTATCAACGCACTGGCAGAGAAGTACGATATGCCCATTCTGTATTCCTGTCATCCTCGCAGCAAGAACCGTCTGGAAAAGAGCGGCTTCAAACTTGACCCTCGTGTCCGGGTCAATGAGCCGCTGGGCTTCAACGACTATAACAAACTGCAAATGAACGCTCTTGCAATCGTTTCCGACTCCGGTACCCTGCCCGAGGAGAGCAGCTTCTATCTGTCCATCGGTCATCCCATCGCCGCCGTGTGCATCCGTACCAGTACGGAACGTCCCGAGGCACTGGAAGCCGGCGACTTCATTCTGGCTGGTATTACCACCCGGGAGCTGCTCAACGCCACCGATATGGCAATCGAGATGAAGCAGAAGGGCGTTCTGGGCAAGCCCTGTCCCGACTATGTGGATGAGACTGTGTCCATGAAGGTGGTTCGCATCATTCAGGGGTATGTGAATGTAGTCAATAAAATGGTGTGGAGAAAATACTAATTCCACACAGCAGTCATGTGCTCAGTCACATGGCTGTGCTGCTCCAATATGCTACCTCTCCGTGGTGAGCAGCAGGCAACAGATGAAAATCTGGCTAAAAGCATAGATGTTTTTATATCAAAGCAATAGATACAATGATATCAAAAGAGCAACCGCTGACCATCTATTCGCAGGTACTGGAAAGTATTCGGGTCACCGATAAGTCTTTCATCCAGAACGATCCGGATGTACAGAAGTCCGTCCAGTCGGAGGCGGAAGCGCTGGGCAGAACTGGCCGCATCCTGGTGCAGGTCATGGTAGAATCCCCTGGCCACAGTGTCTGCCAGAAGTATGTCATTCAAGTGGTGGAGACCATCAAGAGCAAAGGGTGTGGAGTTTAATCTGCATGCTAAATTCTATTTTAACCAGTATCAGCGTGAATCTAACCATGTGTGAATCCGTACTTTTGGTTTCTTTTGCGGTTATTGGGTGGTTTGGCCGTAAGGATAAGCCATATTTGCTGGTTTTCTATGGTGTTTTTCTGATTTTATATATTACACTGCTGCGCCGTGAGCCAGGATATAATGAGAATATTCGACTTTATTTGAAACTATGGCCGGATGCAGATGTATGGGCTGGGAATCTTTAGAATGTGGTTTTGTATATTCCTTTTGGATGGGCCGTCCAAAGATGGAAACAAAGCCGAAAAATAAGCATTGGTAGTGCATTTCTTCTTTCTGTATGTTGCGAGCTTTTGCAGTATGTTACAGGAAGAGGAATGACAGACGTGAACGATATATTGTTCAATACGATAGGCTCTGTTGTGGGAGTATATTTGGCTAAAACGATAAGCTAGAAGTGGCATAGAGCAGTGGATAGACAAGTTGGATGTTCTAGAGAATACATTTCTATCGCAGTGAAGATATACTCGCACCATACCGATAGACGAGAATTGCATCACACTCTTAAAGACCTTCTATCCATAAGGGGATTGTTTTGTTATGCCTGGGTAAAACACATAATAAACGTGATGGTTCTCTGTTTGAGAATTTCAGAGAGAAAAAGTCCTCCACCTGCTGGAACAGTGGCAGAAAAAGTGCCAGCGCAGTGTAGAGCGCTGACGTAGCACGCGCCAGAGGTCAATAAAGAAGAGAACCCTGCCATCCGATTGATGAACAGGTCCGTAAAAAGTAGACAATAGACAAAAAGCCTCCCCGTGTAGGATAATAGAACTACACGAGGAGATTTTGCTATGCCCAGAAAATATGTAAAGATCGACAAACACGGAAAAGAAATTTTAGAATTGAAACGAGCAGGTAAAACGAATCGGGAAATCGCCCGGATGCTTGATGTAGACAAAGAGTGTATCAAAACTGGGTGTTTCGGTTCAATCGGCAGCAACGAAAGCTGGAGGCAGGTATCAAGCTGCGTCCAAAAGGCAGACCACGGAAGGACACTCAGCCAAGAGATATTGTAGCAGAGCAAGCATATGAAATCAATCGACTGAAAATGGAGAATGAACTGCTGCGGGATTTTATGCAATTCATGGAAAGGAAGTGAAGCCAGGTTTCAAGTATGCAGTCATTCATCGGCACCGTACAAAGTATGCAGTAAAAGATCTGTGTGAAATTCTTCGGGTTTCCAGAAGTGGTTACTACAAGTACGTCAAACATCTGAACCACACGGCGAAAGACTTTGAACTTGCAGAAAAGATTCGTATAAAGCAGGAATCTTGCAAAAAGACATACGGCTATCGCCGAATGAAACTCTGGCTGGACAGTAAAGAAATCACCAAGAATCCAAAGACGATTCTGAAAATCATGCACAAGTACGACCTTTTGAACGAAATCCGCCGCAGAAAAAGATGGCGAAAAATGGGCGAGGACAAGCACAGATATGACAACTGGCTGAACCGAGAATTCAACGCCGAGCATCCAAATCAGAAATGGGTTGCCGATATTTCTTACATTCAAACTCAGGAAGGGGTTTTTTACCTATCCATGATTCGTGATTTATACGATAGAAGCTGTTAGCGTTCAGCTGAAAAAAACCATTTGGGGCTCAATAGAAATCACCAATTCCGGATCAACAGAAAAAGCCATTACCCAAAACCTTTCAAATCCTTTATACTGAACAGTGACCAAACAACCCAGTAGAAAGGATGAATATGAAAGGAATACAGCGTAATGGCTTCTTGCCCATTATAGCACAAGCTATCTAAGAAATGGAAGAAATCCACGGTGAATTTTCAAGTCTGGATGAGATTAACCTTGCGGAACTTGGCCGTCGGACAGGACTTTCAAGAGCCAAACTGCGCCGTTTGAAAACAAATGGATTTTGCGAAAAAGCACACGGCCTGAATGGGCAGAAAAAAGAACATATCTTAGATGGATACAGTTCTGTTCTGGATGCCTTGCTAAAAAGTGGGGTTGGTAATTCAACCGTTTGCTTAGAGCGACTTCAAACAATGGGTTTTACCGGCAGTCGAAGCACAGTGAAACAGTATATCGCCGCTCACAAACATCTCATTCCAGCTAAACGCCAGCTGGTTGCGCCCCAGGGAAACTGTGGTCGCCGGTACGTCACAAAGCCTGGTGAAGCCTATCAGATGGACCGGGGATTCACGGATGTTCTGGACTATGACGGGAAAACCTACCGTGTTGCCTGCTTTGCTATGATCTGCCACCATTGTGGTCAGCAATATATTGAGTTTTTCCCCAACGCACGGCAGGAATACCTATTTATTGGGATGGTTCATGCTTTTCAATACATGGGAATTCCCCGCTTTGTGTTAACTGACAATATGAAGAGTGTCGTGCTTCACCGGGATCTGGAGGGGCATCCAGTTTGGCAGAAAGACTACGAGTCCTTTATGCAAGTCCTTGACTTTGAGACAAAGCTCTGTAAACCACGGCATAAGAGCAAAGTGGAACGGCTGGTTCGCTTCGTAAAGGACAACTTCCTGGCCGACCGGGTATTTTGTGATTTTACGGATCTAAATTGGCAGGCGAAGGAGTGGTGTAACAAACAAAATGGAACTTACCGCCGCACAGTGGATGGTGTGCCTCAAAAGCTCCACGAAACTGTATGCGGAGAACATCTGCGCATGGTTCCGGAAATAGAGGCTGTACGATTCTACCTCTGTCCGGAAAGAAAGATATCCTTTGACGGCTTTGTAAATTACGAAGGCAGACGCTTCGGAGTGCCCTACAGCTATCCGAGTGCAATAGCAAGAGTAGAGCGCAGCGGCGATTTGCTGCGCATCTATTCTGCTGACTTGAAAGTTCTGCTGGCAACACATGCCGTTACCTGGAGCCGCACCGACAGTTTCTGTGAAGGCCAGTACGAAACCTTGGGACAACCTGAGGAATTTCCCACAACTCCTGTGCACACACAGATTTTGCAGCTTCCCAAATGCTCGCAGGATCTCTCCTTTGCAAAATTCGATTTTGACAAGGAGGACCTGGTATGAAGGAAACAATTTTTGAGCAGGTGGCTGCCGCTGCATCTGCTTTAAAGCTGGATCTTTCTGCCGAGGAGTTTGCGCTGTTTGCAGAAGACCAAGAACTCTCGGAAGCGGGAATGGAGGCTGTGCAGGAGCTTCTCTCCTATCTCAGCGAAAAGAAGCAGCAGACCATGATTCAGACTTTGCTGAAAATGAGCCGTATTCCCACAAAGGCACCCAAGACATTTGAGAACTTTGATTTCTCGCTGCTTAAAGGGAAAGATGTGGAACGTCTGAAGGTTCTGGCATCTTTGAACGCTATCTACTCTCACCGGCACCTGGCCTTTATTGGTCCGGCAGGCACAGGCAAAACGCATTTGGCACAGGCTTTCGGTTACGCCTGCTGTCAGCATGGGTTGAAAAACCTATTTCATTAAGGCATCTGAACTCCGGGACCGATTCACGGCAGCCAGGCGTTCCGGAAAAAGAAGTCCACGCCATCGGTACCTGGGGTAGAAAGCACCAGCAATATCTCAGAGAACATCGTCCTATCATCTACTCTGATCTGATTCTCAGCGGCAAGCTGTATGGCTATCTCGCTGACATTGACACTCAGGCTCGAAATAAGCTCGACCTACTTGTAATTCAGCTGGCAGAGAAAGAAGGTATCAATGACCAACTGAAAGAACAGAATCAGCTGGCATGGGTCAAAGCCATGAACAATATCTGCGCAACCGTGCGGAGGAAATCGTCCTCAAAGAACTGATCTACGGGGAGGAAACAGTATAAGAATCCTCGAAGAATTCTGGTACGGTAATATTGAGCCGACCGACTATGACTCTTCCGCTTGTAAGGAGTACAAAGAAGTGCTTCGTTTGATTACCAAGAATGAAGAAAAGCTTCAGGCATCTATGACGGATGAGCAAAAAGAACTGTTCTCCCGATACTCGGATACCGTTCGTGAATACCAGATGACAACAGATTGTCTGATATTCCAGAACTGGGTTAAGCTAGGTGCCAGGATAATGCTGGAGGTCATGGAAGAATAACCACAAATGACGATCAGCCAGGCAGTGATTAGCTGCTCGGTTGATTTTTCTGATTTTAAATGGATAGTTTCTTATTGTCCAAACGGAACAACAGAGTTGGCAATTCGTTTTTCTCCGCCGACAATCGTAGTGTAGAATCTTTGTTCAATGCCATACAACAGCATTTTTAATTCTTCTTCATCTCCAACCTCAAACGAAGTCTCAGAAACTTTCAGCTCCGGACAGTATTCTCCAATATATGTAAATATATTTCTCCTGCTGTCTGCATCTAAACTTTCCAGTGTTTTTTGTGCCAACGCTATTCTTTTTCGATTTGCCGTTTTTACTTTAGATGCATTATAGTCTTGCTTCAACTGAATAAAATCATTTGCCAAGAATTGAGTTGTCTCTTCTTCAGTTGCCTCTTTATAAAGCTGATCAATACCTCTAAAAATGCCGGTAATAGACTCAAGTCGTTTGAAATACAAAACATCAGTGGTTTTATTGTAAATCGCATCAGGAATGGTATTAATTACAATCTCACGTCGGTCTGTTTTGTACTCAAAATCTTCTCCTAAGCAAAGAATACATTTTTTTGACACCAATCTTGCCTTGGAAACATTCTGAAAACAGAGCAAATTACCGATTTCCGTAAATACAAAATCGACAGAACCAAATTCACTTCTATTCATGGAGTTGAAATCAACCGTACAATGTTCAGTCGTTAGCAAGTCTATTTTATATTCTTGACTTGATGCGTTTTGGACAGAGAACCATTCGCCTTCTTCCAAAGCAGCACCAGGTACATACGGTGTAGATGTGTTAATTGTTATATCTTTAATTGAGTAAACAGGCTCGTCTGTTGACACAATCTTTCTATATTTATTTTTTTCTCTCTGTTTAAGTTTTGCACAAAGGTTTGCCAAATTTTTTACCTTCTTTCTATAAATGTTGTATCGTTGATTCGTCGTAGGTTCTGAAAGTCTATATCTTCCTTCGATCTAATGACTTTTCCCTTTTTGATTACAAAGACTTTTGTTCCTTTAAGAGTTAAGACGTGGTAATAATGATACCCAAACAACAAATAAATTGGGTTGAAATATTGCGTTTGAGATAGGTATGTGAAGACAAAAACTAAAAAGTATACCGCTGCCATAGTGTAGCAATCAGCAACACTTAATGAAACAAAAAAGTATCCCAAATATACTGGCAAAAACTCATTATCAGCCAGCGAAAACTCCTCGCACATTGTTAGACTCTCTTTGCCAAAAGATTTTGAGAGAAGCAACGATACCCAGGAAAACAGTATTAGCAAGAAGATTAACCCTATATGAAAAGCCCAAAACGGAATAGTCCCGATAGTTAATTTTCCTTTTATAGCATAGATTACAAGCATCCAAGAAGTTGCATTTATTGCTAGAAGTAGTCTAAACACAAGATTCAAATTTGTCCCTCCTCTCATCAGAATGATTATATATTATACAACAAATTTCTGCTTTTTCATAGAGACATCTTCATTGCGGTTAAATTATTTTTACTTTTAGTTAAGATATATTGACTTCATTTGCATGGTGTGCTATATTTATCAGGTAAGGAGGAATTGTATATGAATACATTGCCGATTAATACTATTATCCATGGTGAGTGCGTATCTGAAATGAAAAAATTGCCTGACTCATGCATTGATTTGATTATTGCAGATCCGCCTTATAACCTTTCTAAGGGCGGAGAATGGAAATGGGACAACAGTGTGGAGCTTCAGGGAATGGGCGGCAACTGGAACAAAGTCATGCAGGATTGGGATGATTTTACTTTTGAATCCTACATGACATTTACTAAAGCATGGCTTACCGAAGCTAAGAGAATCCTTAAGCCGACTGGTTCCATGTGGATTTTTGGTACATATCATAATATTGGTGTTATCAATGTTATTTGCCAAATGCTCGGAATTGAGATTATCAATGAAGTTGTATGGTACAAAAGAAATGCTTTCCCGAATTTGGCGGGAAGAAGATTGACAGCCAGCCACGAAACTATTTTGTGGTGCAATAAGGGTGGAAAGAAAAGAGAATATTACTTTGATTATGAGTATTCAAAAAGTGGCGATTTTTCTTATGATGGTCTAAAAACCCCCGGAAAGCAAATGAGAACCGTATGGGATATATCAAATAATAAAGAAAAGAGCGAGCTTGCGTATGGCAAGCACCCTACACAGAAGCCAATTAGAATTCTTAAACGAATGATTAAACTTGCTTCCAAAGAAGGCGATGTTATGCTCACTCCTTTTTCAGGCTCTGGAAGCGAATGTGTTGCCGCAAAAATGACAGGAAGAAAGTACATTGGCATTGAACTCGATAATTCTTACTGTGAAATCGCAGCCGATCGCTTGAATCATGTCGAAGAAAATGAAAATCAGCTGGAGCAACTCGGTTTAAGTCTGTTTGAAAGCGAGGCCACCGAATGAAAAATTTGATACTTAACGAAAAAGAGCTTCGCAAAAAGATGATTGACTTGGATATTAAAACTATCAACGAATTGGCCACAAAAGCCGGAGTATCCAAACCTACAATATATGAATACATAAACGGTAAATCTCCGCTTTCAGCTGCATTTATCCGATTATGTGACTATCTAAATGTAGATCCTCATGAAATTTTGATTGAAACTGAAACAACACCCACGGAGGACTAAAATGTTCAAACCAGTTATTAAGTGGAGCGGCAGCAAACGCAGCCAATCCTCAATAATAAAAGAATTTTTACCTGATAAGTTCAATAGGTACTATGAGCCGTTTATTGGTGGTGGATCAATGCTCTATGCTATAAATCCACCTGATGCTGTTTGCGGAGATATTTGTGTACCGCTAATTGATTTATGGAATGAAATTAAAAATAATCCAGTCGAATTATCTGAAGCATATAGGTTACATTGGACAAGACTGCAAACAGAAGGTTATCAGACATATTACGAAATCAGAGATGATTTCAACAAAAACCGTTCTCCTGAAGATCTTCTGTTCTTATCCAGAACTTGCGTTAATGGCTTAATCCGCTTCAATGCAAATGGAGATTTTAACAACTCGCTACATCATACTCGTCCAGGCATATCCCCTGACAGCTTAGAAAAAATCATTATGGATTGGTCTAAACATATCCAAGGGGCGGAGTTTATTGCCGCAGACTACACAATTACTACTGAAACGGCCAAAGAGGGGGATCTGATATATTTAGACCCTCCGTACTTTCATACGAAGGGTCGTTATTATGGTACTATTGACTTTGATGCTTTCCTCGCATACCTTGAGCAGTTGAATAGCAAAGGAATTAAATATATGCTCTCGTTTGACGGTATCAGAGGAGAGGATGACTTTACTGTTGAGTTGCCCAAGGAATTATACAAGCGCCATGAATTTATCCCTTCAGGCAACTCCAGCTTCAAAAAGGTCATGGATAAAGAAAGTATCCAAGTTTTAGAGTCCCTGTATCTGAACTGGTAATTTAGAAAAGGGTTATGTCGTTGAATCCAGTTTCGGCTACCTTTTCACAGATAAACTCTTTCAAGATTTCGGCAGAACGGGTAGCTGTAACAATTTCAATCTCCCAGCCATGCTCCACTGGCTCCATAATGAATAGTATATCACAGTTGCTGCGTTCAAAGACAGTACGATTTGCTTGTGCAGATCCTCGAAGATAGGCTGCAGCGGAAATCACTTCAAATGTATCAAAATCAACCAGATGTTCCGATTGTGTCCATGCTCCAAGGCGAGGATGGACCAATCGTTCCACATTCGGAACATAGTTCATAAGATTGTAAATGTAGTTTACAAGCCCTTCTCCAACATTTGCTTCCAAGTCAAAGGATCGCTCCTTTGACTCAATAGACAGCAGAACGGGACGGTCAAACGCACCAAACAACTCCAGAACATGGTCAGGACGCTTTCCATCAACTTCTTCGCTTACACGAGGCAAAGATAACCAGCGTATTTCATAGTTGTCATGGAGAATAGATAGTCCGCTCCAATCGCCACCGGGAGGATTACACATCCCCTCAAAGCAAACTTCGTGAAGCAGGTGCGAAAACAGGAAATGGATTCCTGTATCTACATCATCTTCATGGAAAGACTGCGGTATACTGGAAAAATAATCCTGTGTCAGTCCATCTTCATCGGGCAGTTGTCCGACATAGTGTTCTTTTAATGCGGAAGTATCTAAAAGAACCTCTTCATCATAAGAATGGCCGGCGAGTACCGGAACATCAAGAGCAACAAAATCGCTCAAAGCGAGTATAACTCGCCAGAAGCCATTGGAAGCTGCAAGCCGTCCTGGATTTGTGAGCAGTACATTGAAATTACGTTCAATAACCGGACCGTAAATATAGGTCATTACTTCAATATCGGTTGATGCAAGCATTGCAGCCAAGGGCAGAATTCCTCTGTCAGGTCGATTATCGTCACCTCTTGGCTTAAAGCCCTTAATCATACATAGAATCAAATCCGAATGATCGGAAGCAATTCTATTAAGGATTGCGGTATCATAAGTGGGATACAGTCGACGTATTCCGTTTGCCAGTCTTCTTCTGTTTGCGGCTGGAATAATACCAAAAGGAAGATCTCTGGATGCCAGTCCAACACTAAGACTTTCTACCAAGTCAAGAAATTTGGCAGAATTGCCGTGATGACCCTTGGCAGTAATCGTTTTCCTGAAATTGAACTCCGAATTTTCCAATGAAAACTGAACAATCCCCTGATGGTAGGAATACAAGCGTCTCCACTGTGCAGGCGTGAAATTTGTAGCAGGACGAGAGCTGCTTGCTAAGAATAGCACTACATTAAGATTTTTCTGTAGGATAGCTTCTTCCTCGTCTGCAGTATCAACTCCACACATTCGTTTAACGATGTATCGGGATAATTCTGCTTCTGCAAAGTTGTCCTCGTCGAAGTTTCTCAAAGAGAGATCGAAATTCTTGTCAAATTCTTCTGAACGAACATAAACTTGAGCAACAAAGTTATCACTCTCTCTTGAAAAGCTAATATAGCTATATGGAACGGCGGGATTCGGAAAGCGAAGGGCTTTTCTCTCACGAGTGCGTGCATCCAATTCGTATTTTACAAAATCTACGATATAAAGATACGGACATCCTGTTCGACCAGTAGAGAACGCACGACCACTTCGCTGCCATGCCTGATTACCAGCCTGCAAAGCACTACAGAATTCGATTGCATAAAGAATGGTCTCCAAACCATTTTCAACACAAGTGACAATTGCATCTGGTGTTTCATCAAGGAAACTACCGCTGTCTTTAAGACCAGCAAAAATGTTAGCTTCCCATCTTCTGCGCCCCGCCTTGTTGAAGCCTGGAAGCAATTCTAACTGCCACTCAAAATGGCGTCCCAGATAATTGAAATATATATTATAGACGATTGTAGATGGAGACATCAGCGATATTTCAATGGATGTCGGTTCAGTTTCTTCTAATATTAGTTTGGCGATGCGCTCACATTCTACAATGTTATCGCCGTGTATTCTAAATGTTCTTGTCATAATGTTACCTCCTGCCGAAATGCTGTCGCAAGTAGATATACAAAATAATTTTAACATATTTCGACAGGAAATGCGAGATAAATATCAACATAAAATCAGCCCTCTAAAACGGAGAGCTGATTCTCTACTATAAAGATGATCTTTCAGATCGACTTAAATTCACAAACTGGCAAACCTGCTAACGAGTGTCAATAGCCTGAACAAATAAATCATCAAAAATTTATTGCCGGGTGCAGTTGAGCATCCGGCAACTTTAATAAGCCGACAGCACAGCTTGTCAGCTGAAAGTCATCGCAATGGTTCATCAGAAACCATCAACAGGCATCAGGAGATGGCTGGGAACGCAGAAATTCAGTAACACGAGCGTAATAGACTCGCAGGAACTTGGCACTTCCTGCGACGGTATAAACGTAATAATGCTTTCCTTCGGAACGCTTTTTGTCCATAAAGCAGTAAACAGCATTTTCTGGGTTTGAGCGTGTTAAAATAATATTCGATACAATAAAAATGGTTCGCCTCAGATGCGGTGAACCTCGTTTAGAAACATGGCGTGACTTGGATTCAAATGCACCAGACTGGAACGGTGGTGCATCAATACCAGCAAAGGCTACCAACGCTTTCTTGTTTTTGAACCGCCGAACATCACCAATTTCGGCCATAAGAGCAGGCCCGGTAATGGGTCCGGCTCCTTCCATCTGCATCACAACCTCGTATTCGGGGAGCATTGTAGCCAACCGCTGCATTTCAAGCTGGGTGCTTTGCTTGGCCTCGCAAACGGCATTCAGGCTTTTACAAGCCTGCGTGATCAGCATCTTCGTACTTTCGCATTTCGGAAGAGTAGCCACGCCCTCCTGTGCAAGCAGATAGATTTTGTGAGCGGTATCTGTACGGAACTTGTAGTTTTTTCGTTTGCACCATCCCCGATAAGATTCCGTGAAAGCCTCCATGGAATATTGACAGACACAATCCTTGTGCCAATAACGTAGAAAGAAGTCCACCCACTTTTCATGCCCATTTGCATTTTTTGTGTTCGGATCAAACGCAATATTTACGCCGGGAAATGTTTGGTCAGCCAGTGCAATCAGACCGTTCCGCAACGCTGTTGCAGTCGCAGTGATTCGCTCATTTGCTCTGGATTGCATTTTAAGAAGTAGCCTGGTTTCTTCTTCATTGTTGAACGGGGGGAGTGTATCCCAAAAGGTGAGCGCATAGTTTGCAATTTTAAGAGCATCCGCTCGGTCCGTCTTTAGCTTTCGGATCGTATTATCACTAAAATCGTGGATCAGCATCGCATTGACAACGGAAACAAAAAAGCCCGCTTCCTTCAATGTCAGTGCGATTGGTCTCCAGTACGTACTGGTATGTTCCATTACAATACGGATATCGCCTCCCAGTTTTTTGAGTGTGGATGCCAGCTTTTTCAAGTCACTGTTCGTGTGGTGGACCTCGAAAGGCCGAAGTGCGATTTCGCCTCCGGGTCTCCGTACCGCAACTGTGCTTTTGCTCTTAGACACATCGATACCGACGGCGGTAATAACAGCAGCTTCCATTTTTCTGACCTCCTTTAATGCCGGTTCCGCCTATGCCCATTACCGATTCAGCTTGCTTTGTGACACGAATGTACGGCAACATTTTCATCTGCCGATAACTCAACCTGCATCAATCGAACGCTGCAATGGAGATGGCGGAGAACAGTTTGCGCGTACGAGCGTTCAGCTCAAGCAATGCTTCGTTCTCTCAGCACATCTTCATTGTAGCTTAGGTTTGGGCATCTGTATAGCTCACTGGCTGTGAACTTCTCAGAACCAACACCATTGTAGCAAGCAATGTCTTTGTATATACAAAGACTGTTTTGCACTGCAAAATGCTTGTTGGGACTTCTCCCAAACCCTGATGTACCGCTGCTGTAAGCAGCGGGCGGCGCACCCTGGTAGCTGCGCGGCGGGATGCGGTCGGACAATTCTCCACCGGGTTCCATGTGGTGGTGCTGATATACCTTTCTGTGCGGGTAACAGCTGCCCGTTTTTCGCAATGTGACAAAGAAAAAATCCGCCGAGGCCCCTCTCCAAAAGAGAGGATCCTCGGCGGTTCTCTTTTACCTGCTTGGAGCTGCTTTTGGCCTGTTTTTTTCCTCCGCAAAGAACAGCTCCACATTCTTCTGCGCCCGCAGCAACGGCTGCATCTCCTCCCGTGCCTTGCGGTAGTCCGGGTAAGCGACTTTCTTCTTGGTCAGTAGCTCTGCAAACTCCGCATCCAACTCCTTGACCTTCGGCAATTTTTGCAGCCCGGCTTCGTCAAAGGCGGTTTTCGCCGCCTTGTGCAGAGTGATCTCCTCCCGGTGGGCGTCCAAAAACTTTTTGCTGTACCCGGCTTTCCGATAGGCGGCGTACACTTCACGGGTCTTGGCATAGTTAATGATATGGTTTTTTAGCACGGCGATTTCCGTCAATCTTGCTTCTGCCGCCTTGATGGAATCGCCCATAGCATGATAGCGTTCCGTTGCTGCCGCTGCACGTTCTCGCAGTTCCTCGGCACTGCCGATTTTCTGCTC
>ERZ779820.289-NODE-289-length-35347-cov-7.571858_pt1 | contig 35347 bp, 32 predicted proteins | sample MGYA00511563_ERZ779820 | MGnify/ENA primary metagenome ERZ779820 (study PRJEB29588, sample SAMEA1964852) | human gut metagenome | biome: human gut; feature: human-associated habitat; material: faeces | place: Denmark | collected 2008/2010 ...
GGAAAACAGATGACAGAAGAGGCGAGAGAAGTGCTGAATGCCTGTGATGTGATCATCGGATATACGGTGTATGTAGATCTGGTGAAAGAGCAGTTTCCCGAGAAAGAATTTCTGACCACGCCGATGAAGCAGGAAGTGAAGCGGTGCAAGATGGCATTTGAGGAGGCCATGAAAGGGAAAAAAGTGGCGATGATCTGCAGCGGGGATGCCGGTGTGTATGGAATGGCTGGGTTGATGTATGAGGTCGGTGTCGAGTTTCCTAAGGCAGAGCTTGAGATTGTGCCGGGGATCACGGCGGCAATCGGCGGTGCAGCCGTGCTTGGAGCTCCGTTAATTCATGATTTTGCAGTCATCAGTTTAAGTGACCTGCTCACACCATGGGAGAAGATTGAAAAGAGAGTCAGGGCAGCAGCCATGGCAGATTTTGTGATCTGTCTTTACAATCCTTCCAGCAGAAAACGTCATGACTATCTGGAGAAGGCATGTAATATGATGCTGGAATACAAAGCAGAAGATACAATCTGCGGAATTGTCAGACAGATCGGAAGAGACGGGCAGGAGAGCCGGATCCTTACATTAAAGGAATTAAAAGACACAGAGGTGGATATGTTTACAACGGTGTTTATCGGAAATGAACAGACACAGGAAATGGATGGTCACATGGTGACACCGAGAGGATATCGGGATGTGTAAAGAGAAAAGAATCGTTTATCTGACAGGAATCGGAATGGGAACGAAAGAGGGGATGACTGTCCGGGCAAAAGAGTCTTTAAAAGGCTGTGACTGTATGATTGGCGCAAAACGGCTTCTGGAAGTGGTATCCGATGCAGATTGTGTCTGCCATGCAGAATATCTGCCGGAAAAAATAGAAGAGTACCTTCGAAAGCATCCGCAGTTTTGCAGGATCGGGATTGTACTTTCCGGGGATGCAGGATTTTACAGCGGGGCAAAAAAACTGGAAGAAGTTCTAAATGGCAGTGAAGAACGGTATGAAATCCAAAGGATTCCGGGAATTTCGTCTGTTGTGTATTTTGCAGCTGCGCTACACACTTCCTGGGAGGATGCAGCCCTTGTCAGCCTCCATGGAAGATGGCAGAACTGGATTTATGAAGCAGAACATCATGCAAAAACATTTCTGCTGTTGGGCGGAAGAAAAGAAAATCTGAAAGAGAAGCTTTTGTATTATGGGCTTGAAGACTTGACGGTACATATCGGAAAAAATTTTTCCTATCCGCAAGAGCAGATTTTTTCAAAAACGGTAAGCGAACTGACGGAGGAGGATACAGAGGGGCTTTGCATTGTCTGTCTGGAAAATCCACATCCATCACAGAAGGTGTGCCGGCATTTGAAGGATGAAGCGTTTACAAGAGGAAACGTTCCTATGACGAAAGAAGAAGTGCGGACAATCTGTATCGCAAAGCTTGATCTGGAAAAAGATGCGGTTCTTTATGACGTTGGTGCGGGAACAGGTTCTGTTGCTGTTGAAGCAGCCTGTCAGGACGGCAGTATTCGAGTGTATGCCATTGAAAAGAATCCGGAAGGGATCGAGCTGATCCGTAAAAACGTGCAAAAATTGCGGACAGATAATGTGCAGATCGTGGAGGGAACAGCACCGGAAGCACTCAGGAAACTGGAAGCGCCGACCCATGTATTTATCGGGGGCAGCAGCGGAAATCTAAGGAAAATCCTGCTGGCAGTCAAAGAGAAGAATCCGGATGTACAGATCGTATTGACAGCGATTTCTCTGGATACGATGGCGGAAGTAATGGAAGCAGTGGATGAAGGGCTTTTGCGGGAACCGGAAATTGTGCAGATTACAGTGGCAAAGGCCAGAAAACTGGGGCGTCATCACATGATGACAGGACAAAACCCGATTTTTATTATTTCGGAGGGAGAAGTGTGAACATTCCAAGAATTTTAATTGCTGCACCGTCCAGTGGAAGTGGGAAAACGGTGATTTCGTGTGGGCTGATGGCAGCATTTTGCAGACAGCAAAAAAATGTTGTTTCCTGTAAATGCGGACCGGATTATATTGATCCGATGTTTCATCGGGAGGTGCTCGGGATTGATTCTCAGAATCTGGATCTGTTTTTCTGCGAGAAAGAGCAGCTGACCGGGATTTTTGCAGAGCATGCCAAAAATGCCGATCTGGCAGTGGTAGAGGGTGTTATGGGATATTATGACGGCATGGGACTGGATACGGCAAAAGCAAGTTCCTATGATGTGGCAGCTGCCTTGCAGATACCGGTCGTGCTGGTGGTTTCAGCGAGAGGCTCCGCTCTGTCTCTGGCTGCTCTGGTGAAAGGGTTTCTGGAATTTAAAAAGGAGAGCCGGATTCGGGGAATTTTGTTAAACCGCGTATCTGCAATGTTGTATCCCCGTTTGAAAGAAATGCTGGAAAACGAGCTGAAAAAGGCAGGACATCCAATCAAGGTGCTCGGGTATATTCCGGAACATGAAGCGTTTCATCTGGAGAGCCGGCATCTTGGTCTGGTCACACCGGAGGAGATCAAACATCTGAAAGCACAGCTGGAGCAGGCAGGAGAGATCCTCTCAGAGACGGTAGATCTGGAAGGTCTCTATGAGTTGGCCAAAGAAGCAACGTCTCTGGAAATAAGCGTACCTGAGGATGAGGAGAAAGAAAATCCAAAGGTATCAATTGCGGTGGCAAGGGATGAGGCGTTTGGATTTTATTATAAAGACAATCTGAAACTGCTGGAAAGATATGGCTGCAATCTGGTGTATTTCAGTCCTATTCGAGATACCCACCTGCCAGAAGGAGTCAGCGGTCTTTTGTTAGGCGGTGGATATCCGGAATTATATGCCAGAGAATTAAGTCAAAACAAAACCATGCTTTCTGAAATCCGGGAAAGCATTCAAAATGGAATGCCCTGCCATGCGGAATGCGGCGGTTTTTTGTATCTTCATGAGAAGCTTGCAGATCCGAAAGGAAAACTCTGGAAGATGGCCGGCGTGATCAGAGGCGAGGCAGTGCCGAAGAAAAAACTGGTACGGTTTGGTTACATCAATCTGACAGGAGTGGTGGACGGTACGTTTTTGAAGCGAGGAGAGAGGATCCGCGGTCATGAATTCCACTACTGGGATACGACTGTGCCAGGAGGAAGCTGGACAGCGAAAAAGCCCATGTCAGACAGAAGCTGGAGCTGTATGGTGGAGGAAGAAGGGCTTTTGGCGGGATTTCCCCATCTCTACTATCCGTCCAATGAATCGTGGCTGAAGCAGTGGCTGAAGGAAGCCAGCGGAAAACACAGAAGGTGGAAGGAAACGGCAGCGGGAAACGATACAGAGATGATACAGCAGCACATATAGGGAGGCATACATGAAGAGCGAGGCAGAGTGCAGAACGGGAAAGAGCTTGACAAGACAGCAGCTGGAGAAACGGCTGGAAGGAATTGTTCCTCCTGATAGGGCAGCTGAGAGAGAGGCCTGGAAACGCTGGGACAGCGTAGCGAAGCCCCTGAGAAGCTTAGGAGTGCTGGAAGAGGCCATTGCGTCAGCAGCGGGAATTTTCGGCACCTGGCAGGTGGACTTTGGGAAAAAAGCAGTTGTCATTCTGTGCGCAGATAATGGAATCGTGGAAGAGGGAATCAGCCAGACAGGAAAAGAGGTAACGGCTGTGGTAACCTCTAATTTTACCAGGGGAGACAGCTGCGTCTGTCTGATGGCCGAATCAGCCGGAGCACAGGTGTTTCCCGTAGACATCGGCGTGGAAAAGGAACTCTGCGGCCTGGGGGAAAAATACCCTTTGATCCATAAAAATGTCAGGCGCGGAACAAGAAATTTTTTAAAAGAACCGGCTCTCACGGAGGAGGAAACCGTGCAGGCTCTGGAGATTGGCATTGATCTGGTGGGAAGCCTGAAAAATCAGGGATATGGGCTGATCGCAACAGGAGAAATGGGAATTGGAAATACCACAACCAGCAGCGCAGTTGTCTCAGCTGCTTTGAAGCTGGATCCGTACCTGGTTACAGGGCGGGGAGCTGGTCTTGACAGCCTTGGTCTGCTTCGGAAAATTTCTGTGATCCGCCAGGGGATTTCTCTGCACCATCCCAATCCAGAAGATGGAATTGATATTTTATCGAAGGTGGGAGGGCTTGATCTGGCTGGTCTGGCAGGCGTATTTCTGGGAGGAGCGCTGTATCGGGTTCCCATTGTAATTGATGGATTTATTTCAGGGGCAGCTGCCTTGATGGCTCAGAGAATCTGTCCGGCCTGTGCTGGATATATGCTGGCCTCCCATATTTCTTCAGAGCCGGCCGGTCATCTTCTGCTGGAGGCTCTTCACAAAAAGGCAGCCATTTCTGCTGGCCTGTGCCTGGGGGAAGGAACAGGAGCAGCTGCCCTGATGCCGCTTTTAGATATGGCTCTCAGAATCTACAGGGAAATGAGTACCTTTAAGGAAATTCAGATTGAAGACTATAAGCCTTTAAAATAAGGCAGACAAAGAAAAACGGTGCAGGAAAAGGAGAGAGGCGATGTTTGCCGTAATTACGGGAGGGAGCGGAAGCGGAAAGTCAGACTATGCAGAGAGGCTGTCTCAAATGCTGGAACCTGGAAAAAAACTTTACCTGGCCACCATGATGGTGTGGGACAGAGAGGGAGAGGAACGGGTAGCCCGCCACCGCAGAATGCGGGCAGGAAAGAATTTTGAGACAGCTGAGGTATATACAGAGCTGGAACAGTTCTGCCTGCCCAGACCTTTTCAGACAGGCGGCGCTACTGTGCTTTTAGAATGTATGTCAAACCTGGTCTGCAACGAATTTTACCGGCAGGAGAAGGGAGCAGCTGAACGTATTATGGACGGGGTCTGCCAACTGGCAGGGCAGTGCCGCCATCTGATTGTGGTAACAAACGAAGTGTCGTCAGACGGCAGGTATTACGGGGAAGAAACAGAGAGGTACAGAAGGCTTCTGGGGAGGATAAACTGCTTTCTTGGATCCAGAGCCGATTTGGTGGTGGAAGCAGTTTACGGAATTCCGGTGGTGCGGAAGGGAATACTTCCATGAAGCGCGCTGGAAGCAGAACAAATCACAGGCCCGGACGGCGGAAAAGAGGAACGATGATGGAGACATATCAGGAAGAAGAGAGGCAGGAAGCCCTTTTTTATACGCTGATGGGAAGCTTTGTAATCGCATGGTCCATGTATTCCAGGATTCCCATGCCTCAGATTCAGTGGACAAAAGAGAGAATGAAATATGCCATGTGTTTTTTTCCGCTGATTGGAGTTTTAATAGGGGCGGCTGTGGCAGGCTTTGTTTTTTTATCTGAGAAGCTGGGCGCGGGAGAAATTTTCACAGCGCTTGTGGGGACGGCTCTGCCGCTTGTGATAACAGGGGGAATCCATATGGATGGCTTTCTCGACACGACAGATGCCAGAAGATCGTTTCTTCCAAGGGAGAGAAAACTGGAAATTTTAAAGGATCCTCATGCAGGAGCATTTGCCATTATTGGCTGCGGAGTTTATCTTGTGCTCTATGGGGCTTTGTTTTCAGAGCTTGATTTCAGAGGCTGTCTGCTGTTTGCAGGGACATTTGCGGCTGAACGGGCGTTGAGCGGAATGTCAGTGGTGCTGTTTCCTATGGCCAGGCAGGATGGGCTGGCCGCTTCCTTCTCCCAGGCGGCGCTGAAACGGGTGGTCCGGATAGTGATGGCAGGATATCTGGCAGCCAGCGCGGCTTTTTTCCTGATCATCAGCGAATGGCTTTTTGACAGCCTGATTCCGGGCTTTCTGTGCCTTGCCTCATCTATGCTTGTCTTTTTCTGGTATTATCGGATGTCAGTCAGGGAATTTGGAGGTATCACCGGAGATCTGGCGGGCTATTTTCTGCAGATTTGTGAGCTGGCGCTTTTAGGCACTTCTGTTCTGGGAGTGTGGATCTGGTAGGAAAAAAACATCGGCTGGATGAAGGAGGAAAAAGGAAATGGTTTTCATCATCGGAGGAAGCTATCAGGGGAAAACAGAGTGCGCGTTTAGACGGATGAGGAATCAGGACAAGAAGGAAAGTGAAATAGGCGCGGAAGCGTTCTCTGTATTTGACGCCAGAAATATGAAAAAATCAGAAAAGCTGGAAGCTTTGCCAGAGACAGAGAGAAGGCAGGCTCTGAACGCCCGCAGACAGGTCTTTCAGGAGATTTCTGATTCCCAGACAGTATTGCACCTGGAGCTTTTAGTGAGAAGGCTGATGGAACAGGATTCAGAAACGGAAAACTGGGAAGAAGAGCTTTTTTCAGCTCTGCAGGACAGAGAAGGAGCAGAAAAAATCATCACAGCAGACGAGATTGGATATGGAATCGTACCGCTTGATCATTTTGAGCGCGCTTATCGGGAAAAAGAAGGGCGGTTCTGCCAGCGTGTGGCTGCCTGTGCAAGAGAAGTACAGCGAGTTATATGCGGTGTGGAGACGCAGATAAAATAATAAAGCGAGATAGAGGGAAGGATATAAGAAGATGAAATTGTATTTTGCGGCTGCTGCAGCTGGTTTTTTTCTGGATCTGCTGTTTGGCGATCCTCATTCTTTTCCCCATCCGGTGCGGCTGCTGGGAAGGCTGATTGAAGGTTCAGAGACCTGGATTCGGAGAATGTTTCCCAAAACGCCGGGGGGAGAGCTGGCTGGAGGAGGACTGTTGGCTCTGTGGATCGTATTGATTACAGGAGGAAGCTGCTGGCTGCTGCTGTTCCTTGCAGGAAAGGCAGGAACAGCCGTATGGTTTGTGACTGCCTCTGTGATGAATTATTATCTTCTGGCAGCCCGCTCTCTCAGAGACGAGAGCATGAAAGTCTACCGCCCCCTGACAGAGGGAAAGGTGGAGGAGGCGCGTCTGGCAGTTTCCATGATCGTAGGCCGGGATACAGACAGACTGGACGCGGAGGGCATTACCAGAGCCGCTGTGGAAACAGTGGCAGAAAATGCTTCAGATGGAGTGATAGCCCCTCTGCTGTATCTTCTGGCCGGAGGGCCGGTCTTGGGCTGGATGTACAAGGCGATCAATACTATGGACTCTATGGTGGGATACCGAAATGACAGATATCTGTACTTTGGCAGGGCGGCAGCCCGCCTGGACGATCTGGCGAACCTGATTCCTGCCCGTTTGTCAGCCCTCCTCATGATTTTGTCTTCTTTTATTTTGGGAATGAATGGGAAAGGCGCGTTCAAAATATGGCTGCGGGATCGGTACAATCACAAAAGTCCCAATTCGGCGCAGACAGAGTCTGCCTGCGCTGGAGCGCTGGGGATTCAGCTGGCTGGTGATGCTTGGTATTTTGGGACGCTCTGTAAAAAGCCATTTATTGGAGAACCGGTAAGAGCTGTCGAATACCAGGACATTCCCAGAGCCAACAGACTGATGTACGGAGCCGCCTGTTTCATGATGGCATGGTGGGGAATGGGATTGATAATTATAAATTAAATAAATTGTTATGAATGATTATATAGAATTGAGAGAAGAAAAAGTGTCGCTTAACTGCCTGTTAAGCGACACTTTTTTATCTTACTATAAAAAATGATATGATTTATTACACTTTTTTGTGGTTCGTATAGATTATAACATCCTCTAAATGAGGAGTCAATCGCCAGAAATAGAGATATTTCTCATATTTTTCTAATATTTTCTTAATTTTTTCCATAAAAACAAAAAAAATAGATATTCAGGCTTTGGGGTACGTTTGAGCTGTACAGACAGGGCTTTTAAAAAGTGTCGCTTAACAGGCAGTTAAGCGACACAAATGATATAAAGCGAGGAGGACTATGGGCTGGTATGTCATGCAGTGCAGGCAGGGACAGGAAGAAATACTTGTAAATTCCTGTAAATCCCGCCTTTCTTCTGCTGTACTTCAGGATGCATTTTTCTTTCGCTGTGAGCGTCTTTGGAGGGCAGGCGGCGGAAATTGGAAACGGATTATCAAAAACATGTTTCCAGGATATGTGTTTCTGCAGAGCGACAATCCAAACAAACTTTCCAGGGAGCTGATTCAGTACCGCGATTTTACAAATATTCTGGAAGAGCCGGGATACCTGATTTCTCTGTATGAAGAGGAAGAGGAGAGCCTGAGAAGTCTCTGCGGAACTGGCCATATGCTCTCACTGTCTTATGGATACAGGGAAAATGGAACGGACTATATTCTGGAAGGGCCTTTAAAAGGACGGGAAGACAGGATTATTCAGGCAGACTGGCATAGACGGTTTGCCAGGGTAGCACTTCCCATTGCACGGAAAAATATTGTGATTTGGGCAGGGTTAGGGCTTCCAGGAGAGAGAAAGCCAGATCCAAGAGAGGGAAAGTCAGAAGAAACAGAAGATATAGAAAGCTGCAGAGTCAGGCTGCAAAGGTAAAAGAAGGGATGAGGTGGCAGTTTTGGAACACAACAGGAAAGAATGCCTGGAAGGCGGAAAACAGATTGGGATGGAACGGTGTGTCTGCTGCGGCAGACCAACAGATATTCCTGAAAATATGCCTGTCAGTAAAAGAAAGTTTTATATAGAAGGAGGAGGGCAGCTCTGCCGTGACTGCTACTATGAACTCTATGGACCAAAACGGTAAGGCATATTCTGTATTGATGTCAGTGTACGGAAAGGAAAACAGCGTCTGGTTCAAAAAAGCGGCGGAAAGTATGCTGAAGCAGACGGCGCCTCCGGATGAATTTGTTCTGATTTGTGACGGCCCTTTGACAGAAGAGCTGGAAACGGCGGTGGAAGAGCTTGACAGAAGTTATCCGGGAATGTTTCAGATTCTGAGACTGAAGGAAAATGTGGGACTGGGGGAAGCGCTGAGACAGGGAATCCTCTTATGCCGAAATGAGCTGGTTGCCAGAATGGACAGTGACGATATTGCCTGCCCAGACAGATGCAGACAGCAGCTGGAATTATTTCAGAAGATACCAGAATTGGCTTTCAGCAGCGGAACCATAGCAGAGTTTTTCGATGAGAGAGAGCTGGAATCTTCTGAAACTGCCGCTCTCAGGCTCAGAACGCTGCCTCAGTCCCATGAAGAAATAGTATCCTATGCCAAAAAAAGAAATCCTATGAATCACATGGCGGTTATGCTGAAAAAAAGCGCTGTTCTGCAGGCTGGGAATTACCAGAGTGCAGAAGGACTGGAGGACTATGATTTGTGGAGCAGAATGCTCCAGCTCGGTTTTCGTGCAGGAAATCTGAAAGAAACTCTGGTATGGGCCAGAATCGGCAATGGGATGGAACAGCGGCGGGGAGGAGTAAAATACGCGGGCAGAATGGCCAGATTTCAGACCTTGCTTTTGAAAAGAGGTTTTTTATCTCTGCCGCAGTATATTATAAACTGCTGCATCAGAATTCCAGTCAGCCTGCTTCCGGGACGGATACGAGCCGCTGTTTACGGCGTCTGTCTGAGAAGATAGAAGGATGGGGAAAAGAGAAAAGCGAGAGAGAGGACAGTAGAGTGAAGCAGTATGAACCATATAAACGTTTGATTCGTTTTTTTTCCGCGCTTGCTGTGATAGGCCTAGAGACAGCCGTTTACTGGTATGTTTGGAACAGCTATTACAACAGGATTCTCGAATATCCCTTCTGGCGAAGAGGAAACTGGCTGATGGTAGCTTTATACAGCTGTATTCTGTTCTTTTTTCTGCATACATACGGCGGATTTAAAATTGGATATTTGAAAACGGTCAATTTGATTTGTTCTCAGATTCTGTCTCTTCTGTTTGCCAATGGAATCACATATTTACAGATATCGCTGATTGATAAGAAATTTCACAGTCTCAGGGCAATAACTGTTATGACGGTGATACAGATATTGACGGCGTCTCTGTGGATTTATCTGTTTCAGCGCCTTTACAGGCGTCTGTTTCCGCCGAGAAGGCTGCTTTTAATTTCAGGAGACAGACCGGCGTTTCAGCTGATGGAAAAAGTCCATTCCAGAAAAGATAAATATTATCTGGCAGGGGCTATGAATATTAAGATGGGAATACCGGCCATTATGGACGAAGCAGTCCATTATGATGCAGTTATCATAGGCGATATTCCGGCAGAAAAAAGAAACGAACTGATGAAGCGGTGCTTTGAAAAAGATATCAGAAGCTATACCGTCCCTAAAATATCGGATATTTTAATCCGCACCTCGGATGAGCTGGATATTTTTGATTCTCCGCTGCTGCTTTCCAGAAATGAAGGGCTGCAGCCGGGGCAGAGAATTGTGAAGCGAATCATGGATCTGGCTGTTTCAGGAATCGGATTAATCCTTACGGCTCCGTTCTTTCTGCTTATTTCTCTTTCTGTGAAGCTCACAGACGGAGGGCCTGTTTTCTATTGCCAGAACCGCCTCACGCTGGGAGGAAAAGAATTCCGCATTTATAAGTTTCGGACTATGGTCCAGGATGCGGAAAAAACAGGAAAAGCGCAGCTGGCAAGGGAGAATGACAGCCGAATTCTGCCGGTAGGCCGGTTTTTAAGGAGAACCAGACTGGACGAGCTTCCCCAGCTCATTAACATATGGAAAGGAGAAATGTCCCTGGTAGGGCCCAGACCGGAACGGCCGGAGCTGGCCGCAGAAATAGAGAAAGAAATTCCGGAGTTCTCCTATCGGCTGAAAATGAAGGCCGGACTGACGGGATATGCCCAGATTTACGGCAAATACAACACTACGCCTTATGACAAGCTGAAGCTTGACCTGACTTATATCAGAAACTATTCTCTGCTGCTTGATTTAAAGCTGATTTTAATGACGCCGAAGATCATGATGCTGAAGGAGAGTACCGAGGGAGTAAAACAGGAAGCTTTAAGCAAGTAAAGGAGAAGGTCATGAAAAAACTTCTTACTATAGCAGTGCCGGCCTACCAGGCGGAATCCTATTTGAGGACAAATCTGGACGCTTTCTGCCAGACAGAATTTTTAGAAAAAATAGAGGTAATTGTGATAGATGACGGCTCCACAGACAGGACAGGCAGCATTGCGGACGAGTACGCAGAAAAATATCCGGACACAGTGAAGGTGATTCATAAAGAAAATGGCGGACATGGTTCAGGCGTCAATGCGGGAATCGATGCAGCAGAAGGGCTTTACTTCAAGGTAGTGGATGCCGACGACTGGGTAGAAAAAGAGCCATTTTCCCATCTGCTGGAAAACCTGGAAGCGCAGGCTAAGAAAGAAAAACCTGGAAGCGACGCTGTAGTCAGCGGATTTTACTGGGTCTACGATGACGGAACAGGACAGGAATGCAATTTCAGGCGAAAAGCCGAGATAAAAGAGCCGTTTAGCGGTGTAGAGTATGGAAAAGATTATCGTTTCGACGAAATCAGCAGCCAGGTTTATATAAAGATGCACGGTCTCACCATCCGGACAGAAATTCTCCAAAAACATAGAGAAGCAATCCGGCTGGATGAGCACTGTTACTATGTAGACGCCGAATACATTCTCTATCCGGTTCCCTATATAGAAACCATAACCTTTATTCCAGACTTCGTCTACCAGTACCGCCTGGGGCGGGAGGGGCAGAGCGTAAGCCCGGAAAAATTGATTAAGAACCGTGAAAATTATGACCGGGTACTTCGTTCCTTGCTTTGCTTTTACGAAAAATGCCGGAATAAAGAGATTGTCTGCAGCAGGGCAAAACTTTCCTATATCGAAACGGGAATTGCCAGGATTGCAGCAGGAAGGGTAAAAATCTTGTTAAGCCTGCCAGGTTCCTTGGAAAACAAAAATCAGCTGAAACAATTTGACAGCTTTTTTAGAGAAAAGTATCCAGGCATATACAGGGCAAACAAAAACAAAGCTGTGTGGGCTCTCAGAAAGAGCAGATACGCTTTGTATGGGCTGGCTTCATGGATGGTAAGGAGAAAACACAGTTAGAGTACAGAAATGCAAGGAGAATGAACGATGCGTCTACAGAATATACGGCTTCCGGAACCGGAAATCTGCAGTGAAGAAGCACTGTATTACCACAGAGACGAAAAATGGCTGAAATTTGACGGCTATTTTAATCTTTTTTATATAGAAAAATGGAAAACCTATACAGATTTTGACAGTCTGGAACTGCATCTGTCGCTTCGAAACTGCAGGGCTGTCCGGTTAATGCATGATGAGACTGTGCTTTTGGAGATGAATCTGGAAAATACCGGGGATGCAGAAAGAACAGGGTACCCGGGAAAAACGAAAGAAGTTCAGGAAATGGTATTGCAGGTTCCTGTGAGCGAGTACCAGAAGGGCGTTTTCTGGTTTGCCGTAAAAGCACGTTCTCAAGACAGCTGCAGGCCGCCGGAAGTATCCGGATGGTACGAGGGAGAGAGCGCTCGTACCTGGCCGGTTCGCATCGCGGCGGTGGTGTGTACGTACAAAAGAGAGTCCTACGTTCTGAGAAATTTAAAGCAGATCACGGCATTCCTTGCAAAGCCAGAAAATCAGGATTTACGTCTCTGCTATTGGCTGATAGACAATGGAAGAACTTTAACAGAGCATGATGAAATCCGGGAACTGGCAAAGTCCTATCCGGATGTGATCCGCATCATTCCGAACTCGAATACAGGAGGAGCCGGCGGCTTTACCCGGGGCATGATGGAGGCGATCCGGGAAAAAGAAGCGCTGGGACTGACCCATGTGCTTCTGATGGATGACGACGCTGTCTTTGATCCGGAACTGTTTGTGCGGGCGTATGGTTTTTTGAGAGGCAGGAAGGAGCGGTGGAAAAATATTGCTCTGGGAGGAAGCCTCTGGAGAGAGGACGTTCCATACATTCAGCAGGCGTCTGGAGAATGGTTTGGGAATTTTGCAGTGCAGAACGATTTTTTGCTGGCAGATCTGAGGAAAAAAGAAACCTGTACGGCTCTGTATATGTGTGAGAGCGCACATAAGCATCCAGTTTACAGCGGCTGGTGGTGTTCCTGCATAAGCCTTGATGTGGCAACTCGTGATAATCTTCCGATTCCGCTGTTTCTGCACCATGATGATATTGAATATGGAATCAGGAATCGGGATCAGGGAATTGTATTTCTGAATGGAATCGGAGTATGGCATAAAGGATTTGAGCAGACTTTTCCTGGCGTCAATGTATATTACGATGTCAGAAACACACTGATCACAGTTGCCCTGACAGAACCAAAGCGAAGAAGGATCGATATTTTGAAATGGATCTGGAAGCGGATTACGGCTCTTGCCATTGAATTCCGTTACAGCGAAATGAAGCTGGCCTATCAGGCATTTTATGATTTTTGCCGCGGGCCGGAATGGCTGTATCAGGTTCATGCAGAAAAGCTGAATCAATGGCTTCGGGAACAGATTCAGTTCGGCGGAGAAGAAGAACTGAAAAACTCGCTTTCAGAATCTGAATATAAAGAGGCAATGCAGCAGATCAAACAGTATCAGGATACCTTTGGAATCGATTATGTGAAAAGGTATTACAGTCCGGAAAGAAGAAAGGCAGGATTCCTTCAATTAGTGACATTTAACGGCTGGTTTCTTCCTTCCAGAAGGGGAATCGCAGTCTTGTCTCCGATGGAATCTCCGTTCCAGGCATTCCGACGCTCTAGGATTGTTTTATTTGAACCATTTACAGGAAAAATGAGAGTGGCTGAAAAAAATGGCAAGGAACTTTTTTCAGCGGTCAGACTGTATGTGAGCGCGGGTATGCTGGCGGCTTTCAAACTGAAAACGGCATCCAGGCAGTACCGGGAAAAGAGAGCTGAAATTACACGTTATGACGCGTGGGAAAAATATTTGGAAAGGCAAAGATAACATGAATAAATGGAAAGAACGGGCAGAAGGTTTCTACAATTACCGCCATCTGCTTTTTAGACTGGTAGAACGGGACGTAAAGCTGAAATACCGAAGAAGCTTTCTCGGATATCTGTGGAGCATTTTAAATCCGCTGATGATTATGATTATCATGGTGGCAGTATTTTCCAACATGTTCCGGTTTGATATCGAGAATTATCCGGTATACCTGATTATCGGACAGACAATTTTTAATTTTGTGTCAGAGTCCACGAATCAGGCTATGTGGTCCATTACCGGAAATGCAGCTCTGTTAAAGAAAACCTATGTGCCGAAATACATTTTTACGTTGTCAAAGGTAACCAGCTCCTGTGTAAATACCCTGTTTTCCCTGGGAGCCATGCTGATTGTATTTGTAGTGTGTAAAGTGCCATTTAACCGATACATGCTGTTTATCCCTGTTATTATTCTGCAGCTTTATATTTTCTGCGTAGGGATGGGGATGTTCCTGTCACAGACCACTGTTTTTTTCAGAGATATTCAGTATATCTATGCGGCGTTTATCACAGCCTGGATGTATCTGACACCGATTTTCTATCCCATTAATCAGCTTCCATTTGAACTGATGTGGGGGATTAAACATTTTAATCCATTGTATTCGTATGTAACCCAGTTCCGTACTATTGTATTATCTCAGGCTATGCCAGATCCAAGATTGATTGTGTATGGATTTGCAGTAAGCATGACTGTTCTGGTAATTGGAACTATTTGTTTTATGAAAAATCAGGATCGTTTTATCCTGTATATCTAATTGAGAGCAGGAGGAAAAGAAAATGAGCCAGAATGGAAAAGATCAGGATCTATTTGCGGTCAGAGTAAGTCATGCAGCAGTCCGTTTTAACATGGCTTCGGAACGCGTGGATAACTTGAAGGAATACTTTATCAAACTCTTAAAAAGAGAGCTGATGTTTAAAGAGTTTATGGCGCTGCGTGATGTGAGCTTTGAAGTGAAAAAGGGAGAAGCGTGGGGTATTATCGGAACCAATGGTTCCGGAAAATCAACGCTTTTAAAGCTGATTTGCGGTATTTTAAAGCCTTATCGGGGGACTGTGGAGGTAAATGGAAGCATTGCTCCGATGATTGAACTGGGAGCCGGATTTGACGGAGACCTGACAGCCAGCGAAAATATCTTTTTAAATGGGGCGGTTCTTGGATATGAAAAAAAATTTATGCAGGAACATTTTGATGAAATCGTGGAATTTGCGGAGCTTCAGGATTTTCTGGAAATGCCTATAAAAAATTATTCATCCGGTATGGCAGCCCGTCTGGGGTTTGCCATCGCCACAGTAGTACGGCCGGATATTCTGATCTGCGATGAGGTACTGGCCGTAGGAGATTACGCCTTTCAGCAGAAGTGCGAAAGGAGAATGAATGAGATGCGAAAAGAAGGAACAACGCTTCTGTATGTATCCCATTCCATCGAATCAGTTAAAGAGGTGTGTGATCATGCTCTTTGGCTGGATAAAGGTGTAGTCAGGATGAGTGGAGATGTGGAGACGGTAGCAGAGGCGTATATAAGTTCTTTATGATAGCTTTTTCCATTTAGGTTATGTTGATTGATATTAATATAAGTAATGTAAAATTGTTCACAGATAATATATTATATAGGAGATTTTGGAAATGAATTATAAGGTGCAAAATGTTATTTTTCCTGATAATGAGAAAGGAGAAAGTCACAAAGAACTTTTTTATAAAAATTGTAATGTTGTATATGATAAAGAAGAAAAAATAGGATATATCGCAAAATATTCAAATGTAGAATTTACAACGTATTTTAATTCATTTTCTCAAACAAAATGGAAAAAATATACTGATATGAAATCGGTATCACTTCATTTAAATATTATAGGTAAATTTCGCATTAAATTAGTGGGATATAGTTTTATGGAAGGATGTATTCAACAATTTGTTTTAGGTGATGCGAAATTTGATAACAAGGAACATAGGGAAGTTGTTATTCCATTTGAAAAAAGTGAACATACAATTTTAGGATTTGAAATTTCTACGTTTTCAGATTGTGCAATTTTGGCAGGGGGATATTATATAGACATTCCAAATGAATTAAATGAAGTTCGTTTAGCGCTTGCAACAACTACATTTTGTCAAGAGAATTATATAATACCCAATATAAATAAAATAAAAGAACAAATTATTCAATCAGATGATGATATTGCAAAAAAATTTCAGGTGTTTGTAATTGACAATGGTCGTACATTATCCAAGGATTTATTTGATTCCGAACAAATAGAAATTGTGCCAAATGAAAATGCTGGTGGTTCAGGCGGCTTTTGTAGAGGAATGATGTGCGCAATAGATTCTCAAATGAACCCCACACATTTACTCCTTATGGATGATGATGTGATGATTATGCCAGAAAGTATTATAAGAACATATAATTTGTATCGTTGTGTAAATGAAGAGTGGAAAGATGCGTTTGTAAGTGGAGCCATGCTTTCGTATGAGAAAATAGTATGGCAAGAAGAAGATATGGGATATATTTTGGATGAAGGTTGGTTTGCTCCAGTTAAAAGGCCTCTTTGTATTAGCGAAATATATGATTTAATTATCAACGATGGGCATATGTGGGAGGAACATAATAACCAATATGCACCATGGTGGTATTGTTGCATTCCGATGAAGTTTATTAGGAACGATAACCTTCCATTACCGCTTTTTGTAAGAGGTGACGATTCCGAATTTAGTATAAGAAATCATTGTAAAATTATGACCATGAATTCAATAGCAATTTGGCATAAAGGGTTTGCTGCAAAACATTTTGCAAGTAAAGAATATTATCAAGTTTTAAGAAATTCTTTTATTGCACAAGCAATTTCTGGAGAATTTCAGCAAGCTGATTTTATGTCAAGGCTTAAAAAGTATTTTATGACAGAGATTAATCGTTTTAATTATAGTTCAGCAAATCAGTTATGTGATGCATTAGAAGATTTTTTGAAAGGGCCAGATGTTATATCGAAGAACAATGGAGCACAAATGATGAAAAATCAAAGTTCAAAGAATGAAAAACTTAGCCCTATAGGAGAATTTGGGATTAATGTAAATTTCGATACGTTGTATGCTGGTTGTCCTCGTACATTTTTACAAAAGGTATTTATGAAATTGACAGATAATGGCCATAAGGTGCCGGAAGTTTTGTTGAAGAAAGAGCCAGGAATTATCCCATTTGATTTGTATACATGGTATCCAGAAAGGGCATGCAGAAGAAAACGTGTTCTCGCAGTAAGCGATTTGGATAAAACTGCAGTTATGCGTACAATGGATAAAGTAGAATATAAAAAGACAATGAATCGTTGGAAAGAGTTGTGTGAAAAGTATGAAAAAACTGGAGATCAAATTAGACAGCAATATTATAATAGCAGAGAAAAATTGATGTCGCGTGATTTTTGGGAGCACTATTTGGGGATTGGAGAATAGAAATGAAGAAAGTCTTATATTATAATTGGATTCAGTTTGATGATTCAAAAAATCGTGGTGGTGGGGTAACATTATATCAAAGAAATCTCATTGAAACACTAAAAGATAATCCTGATTATGAATTATACTTTTTAAGTTCTGGAAGAGAGTATAGCCTTAGAAAAAATCCATATGTAGTTAAGACTAAAAATAAATTAGGAAATAAATGTAAAAGTTATAAGATTATTAATTCTACAATTCTTGCGCCATCATATTATCAGTTTTATGATGTTTCTGTATACTACCATGACACAAAGATGTATGAGGTGTTTAAAAAATTTATAGCTGAACATGGTCCATTTGATGTTATTCATTTTAATAACATGGAAGGCCTTTCATTTAATGTTTTGAAAATAAAAGAAGATTATCCAGACACGAAGATTATATATTCTGTTCATAATTATTTTGCGTTTTGTCCACAGGTTGGTTTATGGTTTAAAGATCATAAAAATTGTGAAAAATCAGACTTTAATAATGGCGAGGGGTGTACGGATTGTTCTGCATACATTAATAGAAAAGAAAAACGCACTTATGGTATGGTAGAATATTGTTTAACTAAATTAGGAATAGAAACAGAGACCAGATTGCATGCGAATATTTCCCGTATATTAAGGATTCCACAAATCATTGAACACCGTATTAAGAGGGCTAATCGGCCGATTCAAAAATATTCGACTGCAGAGGAGTATGTAAAATTCAGACAAGTAAACATTGATATGTTGAATAGATATGCGGATTGTGTAATTGCAGTTTCAAATAGAGTTGGAGAAATAACCAAAGCGATGGGTGTGTTGCCGGAAAAAGTTAAGACATTGTATATTGGAACTAAATTTGCAGCAAAACAATTACCAGGAAAAGTATGGTCAGGAGATATTCTAAATTTAATTTATTTAGGGTTTCCGAGAAGTGATAAGGGATTTTGGTTTTTAATGGAGGCACTTAAGTCACTGGATGATAAATTGGCAAAAAAAATAAATGTTACTTTTGCAACAAAAACGGAAGATCAAGGAATAATAGATTATATTAATTCTATTAGTATCAAATATAATAAAATTACATGGATTAATGGCTATACACATGACAATTTGAATGCCATTCTTGAAAAACAAGATTTAGGAGTTGTCCCAGTATTGTGGGAGGATAATTTGCCTCAGGTTGCCATTGAAATGGCTGCAAATGGAGTACCAGTTTTGACGAGTGACTTAGGAGGAGCAAAAGAACTTAGTGATTCTATGGATTTTGTATTTAAAAATGGTAATCAAAAGGATTTTGAGAAGAAAATTAAAAATATTATTGAAACACCAGGTATTATGAAAAACTATTGGAACGGATATCACAAATTGAAAACTATGGATGAACATGTAAGCGAGTTAGAAGAAATATATTAATAGCAAAAGATTTTATTATTAATTTAAGTGGAATAGTAAAATTAAAAATTTTTGAGAAAAATCAATTGTTTTATTTAACAAAGGGGTACAGTTATGTATAGTTATGATTATTTAATCGTTGGCGCCGGTTTATACGGAGCAGTGTTTGCTAACGAAGCGAAAAAAGCAGGAAAAAAAGTATTAGTAATTGATCGTCGCACTACAATTGCCGGAAACGTGTATACGGAAAAAATGGAAGGAATACAAGTTCATAAATATGGTGCACATATTTTTCATACCAATAATAAAAAAGTGTGGGAATATGTGAATCAGTTTGCAGAATTCAATCGTTTTACAAACTCACCGGTTGCAAATTATAAGGGAGAATTATATTCTCTTCCTTTTAATATGTATACGTTTAATAAAATGTGGGGAGTAGTAACTCCCCAGGAAGCAAAAGAGAAGATTCAGGAGCAGAAAAAAGAGGCGGGTATTACAGACCCGAAGAATTTGGAAGAGCAGGCAATTAGCTTGGTTGGAACCGATATTTATGAAAAATTGGTTAAAGGTTATACGGAAAAACAGTGGGGGCGTCCGTGTTCGGAGCTTCCTGCATTTATTATCAAACGACTTCCGGTTCGTCTGACTTTCGATAATAATTATTTTAATGCTCTTTATCAGGGGATCCCGATAGGTGGATATACGAAAATGGTTGAAAATATGCTAGAAGGAATCGAAGTGCGTTTGGGAGTCGATTATCTGAATGAGAAAGCTCACTTTGATTCCATGGCTGAGAAAGTGGTTTATACAGGGCCGATAGACGCATATTTCAATTACTCTCTGGGGGTTTTAGAGTATCGCTCTGTGCGCTTTGAAACAGAAGTTTTGGATATGCCCAATTTTCAGGGAAATGCAGCAGTAAATTATACGGATCGTGAGACTCCATGGACACGCATTATTGAACATAAATGGTTTGAATTTGGAAAAGACGAAGATGGAAATGATATTCCCAAAACAGTAATTTCCAGAGAATACAGTTCTGAATGGAACGTGGGAGATGAACCATATTATCCAGTAAATGATGAAAAGAACAGTACTCTTTATCAGAAGTATAAGGATCTGGCAGCAAAAGAAGATAAAATTATATTCGGCGGACGTCTGGGCGAATATAAGTATTATGATATGGATGCGGTTATTGCTTCTGCACTAGAAATGGTAAAAATTCAATTATAGAACCTAAAATATAAGAGAGGATTTTGATGAAAAATTTATTTAAAGGGATTATAGTTTTTTTATTATTTATTCTATTAGGGTGGGGAGCTAATGTATTGGCTTTTTTGCTGCCGAACAGGCCAATACATGAAAATGTTATTAAATCCGGGAATGTTTTTATTCAGGAGGGAGCATTTCCGCATATAATTAGTGAAAATTATCGGAATACAATTGCTGATAATAATACAGATGCATGGATGTTATTAATGGCGGATTATGATGGTAATAAAAGTCTTTTAGAGAAAAGCCTCGGAGGATGGTATAGTACATATGAGAATACTACTAACAGTGGAATGTGGGGATTTGATAACTTTGTTTCATCAACCAAGAGCGGAATGGTAAAAACAGGGGAGGAAGCGTATTCGCGTTATTGGCATGGATGGATATTGCCGTTACGAATACTATTGCTTTTTTTTAGTTATGAGAGTATTCGCTATATAGGAATGAATGTATTATTAGCATTGCTAATTGTAAATTTTTGTCTGTTTTTAAAACTTAATTTAAAATATTATGCAATTGCTTTTTTCGGCGCTATAACTTTTGTATTACCTATTTCTGCAATGATAAGTTTTGAGTATGCATTTATTTTCTATATTATGCTGATTAATAATATTATTTTATTAACCTGTTATAAAAAAATAAAACACATTGGTTTTCATATGTTTTTTATGTGCCTAGGAATGAGTTGTGCATATTTTGATTTTTTGACATACCCGTTAGTTGCGTTAGCTTTTTGTCTAATGACGTATATTTTTTTGGAAAAAGACTCAGAACTATTGAAAACTTTATTTAAAATCATTATAAATTCAATAATGTGGGCATTCGGTTATTTTGGAATGTGGTTTTCAAAATGGAGCTTATCTACATTAGTTTTGCGAAGAAATGTATTTAAGGAAGCAATAAGTCAGCTGATTTTACGAACATCTACTACAGACGGACTGGGTAGTTTATCGCAAAATCCAATAACATATTTGGATGTGCTGAAAAACAACTTAACTGTATACATGACAAAAGGATTTCTGATATCTGTTTTAATAATAACAATATGTTTTGCTGTGTTTTTTATAAAAAATAAAGTAGAAATAAATATTATTTTATTAAAGAGTAGTTTGATTTTTATTCTTATTGGATGTATGCCATTTGTCTGGAGCTTTGTTTTTAAAAATCATACATTTTTACATCGAAATTTTACATGCAATATTTTTTCTATAATTGTATTGTCATATTTTAGTTATTATGCATATATAATAGAAAATTTTGGAATTCTTTATTTGCCCCCAAAAAGAGGATAGGAGGATGGTACCGTGGATAAAATTGCAATTTTGATTCCTTGTTACAATGAAGAAAAAACAATTGAAAAAGTAATTAATGACTGGAAACAGAGTATCCCTGAAGCTGTTATTTACGTTTATAATAATAATTCCACAGATGCTACAGCAGATATTGCAAGAGCAAATGGAGCAATTGTTAGAAATGAACATCAACAAGGAAAGGGAAATGTTATACGCAGAATGTTTCGGGAAATTGATGCTGAATGTTATATTATGGTTGATGGAGATGATACATATCCTGCTGAATTTGGCCGTCAGATGGCAGAAGAAATCCTAAATAAAGATATTGATATGGTTGTAGGAGATAGATTATCATCAACTTATTTTGAAGAAAATAAACGACCATTTCATAATTTTGGAAATTCGATTGTAAGAAGTTCTATCAATCATTTATTTCATACCAATATTAGAGATATTATGACAGGATATAGAGCTTTTAATTATTTATTTGTGAAAAGTTTTCCGGTGCTTTCTAAAGGGTTTGAAATTGAAACGGAAATGACGATTCATGCTGTACATCACAATATGTCTATATCCAATATAACAATTGATTATCGTGATCGACCAGAAGGAAGTATATCGAAATTAAGCACTTATTCAGATGGAATAAAAGTATTAAAAACAATTTTAAAGTTATATAAAAATTTCAGACCAATGGAATTTTTTTCTCTGCTGTCTTTTATATTAACATTGCTTTTTGCAGGTTTATTTATTCCAATCTTGCAGAAATTTATACAGACTGGAATGGTGCCTGATTTTCCAACACTAATTGTAAGTGGTTTTATTGCATTAACAGCAATTATAGCTTTTTTCGTAGGTATGATTTTAGCGACTTTAGTTGAAAAAGAGCGACAGGAATATGAATTTAGATTGCAGGAAATTTATCATTGGGGTAGATATTTAAAATAATAGGGATTTTTGGAACAGTGAATGAATAATTAAAATTATATTCTTGTGTGACGAAGTTTTTTTATTAATAGACATACAATGTTATATAATTTTCGTCATTTTAATTGCTGATTAGCGCTAGATTTCATATATTTGAAAAATGATGATACTTGCAATCAATAACATATACGAATTGCATTGTACAGGCTTATGTGAGGGAGATAAAGCAAATGAATACAACACTTATCATCATGGCTGCTGGTATCGGCTCCCGTTTTGGAAAAGGGATCAAGCAGCTGGAAAAAATGTCGGATACAGGGGAAATCATCATGGATTATTCCATTTATGATGCCATATCCGCAGGTTTTAATAAAGTGGTTTTCGTAATCCGGAAGGAGATTGAAGAAGAATTCCGCCAGGTAATCGGAGACCGGATTGCTGAAAAGATAACGGTAGAATATGCTTTTCAGGAGTTGGAGGATCTGCCGGAAGGATTTACTGTGCCGGAAGGCAGAAAAAAGCCTTGGGGAACGGGACAGGCTATCCTTGCTTGTCGAGATATAGTGAAAGATCCATTTGTTATTATCAATGCAGATGATTATTACGGAAAAAGCGCTTACAAAAAGCTTTATGAGTTTTTACACCGCACTTCAAAAGAAAGAAGTACAGATGGGATGTTAAAGCTTGCCATGGCTGGGTTCCGGCTGAGGAATACACTCAGTGAAAATGGAACGGTTACACGGGGACTCTGTGTGGCAGATGAGAATGGTATGCTGAAGCGCGTTGTGGAGACGAGAGGAATTCGGACACAGGGAGGCCGGGTAATCTGCGACAATGAAAATGTGATGGATCTTTTGACACCTGATTCCATTGTTTCTATGAATATGTGGGCCGGAATGCCGGAACTGTTTCCAGTTTTGGAGCAGGGATTCCGGGAGTTTTTAAAAGGGATAGAAGGTGATCCTCTGAAAAAGGAGTACCTTCTTCCAGATATTGTGGCGAATTTGCTGAGTAAACAACAGGCGGAGGTAGCAGTTTTAAGTACAGACGATCACTGGATTGGGATTACATATCAGGAAGATGTGGAAAAGGCGAAGGCAGATTTTAGAATATTAGCAGAAAAGGGAATTTATCATACCCCATTATGGAGATAGAATTATCATGATAAATTTGTATGGAATTTCCACCTCCCTTTTTTACCTTTTCTTACTCCTGAACCCCTTTTCTTTCTTTCCCTCCGGCTCTGTGGGAGTGGCAGACATCTTCCTGATGCTGTCCTTTTTCATGGCGCTTTTTGATAAAAAACAGAGCGGACAGGGAATCCGCCTGTTCCGGGAAGATATCCCTTTTTACCTGTTTCTGGGGTTTGTAGTGCTGATCAACGGATGCTGGTACGTCCATTACGGAAACAGAGAGTTTATTCGCTGCATCATGTACTGGATTTATTCAGGAGCTGGTATATGGACCTTCCGGGTGCTGTATTCTCACGGATTTATGCGGGGGATGGTTCTGGCATGCAGCGTCAACATTCTGGTACAGGCGGCGGTGCTTTTTTCGGGGCATGGGCGGTATTTTCATGAGACCTGGGGCGGTTCCCGCTTTATGGGGACGTTTAACGATCCGAACCAGTTTGCATTCTTTCTATTTACCATGTTTCTGGTTCTTTTTATGGCATATCGGCAGAGAAATGAAAATGGTGCAGGCGAAACCAGACAGCAGATACTCATGCGCGTTCTGTTTTATCTGGTGTCTGCCCTTAGTCTGTTTTTGATTGTCCGTTCAAAATCCACGGGCATGTTTCTGGGTATTCTGGTTTTCTTTTTTGTCCTGCTGTGGCAATGGCTTTGCGACAAGATGTGGAGGTCAGGAAGGCGGGCAGCCTGGCAGCTTGGGGTGATTAGTCTGGCAGCAGTTGGAGGAATTCTGCTCTGGCAGCTCTGGCCGTCTGCGGATTTTGATATCTGGCTTAGAATGGGAGATGTTTTTTTTGACATCTGGTTTTCCTATGGACTGATTCCGATGCTGCTTCTTACATATTGGATTGTGCGGAATGCAGTCCGCTGTGACAGGAAAAGGAGAGCGGCAGTGCTTGCCCTGCTTGCAGAGAGTTTTACCCTGATGAATCTTCGACAGCCGCTTTTCTGGTTTATCCTTGTCTGGTCTGGAATGAGAATAACGGAAAAACAGAAAAATTAATACAAACCCTCCCACAGCAGCACAAAGCTTTTCTGCTGTGGGATAATTTGTTTTAAGAGACTTTTTTTATTTTTTGTGATAAAATGAGTAAGCTTACAAAACAGATATAAGATAGATAGAGGTGTTTGGTATGCCTTACTTACATGGTGGAGATATTTATGGAGATACCGGCGTAGAGATTGATTTTTCAGTCAACACTACGCCTTTTGGCGTTCCCCCTGCCGTCCTTCAGGCAGTTGCTTCCTGCCGGGAAGAGATTCTTCTCTATCCGGACAGCCAGTGCCGCTCGCTTAGAACGGCGCTGGCAGAATACTGGACAGAACAGCTGTCCTCTGAGGCAGATGAAGAAGATAAAACAAAAAAATTTCAGATTCCTGCGTCTCATTTCATCTGCGGAAACGGGGCGGCGGATCTGATTTTCGGCCTGGCGGAAGCCTTAAAGCCTAAGAAGGCGGTGCTGTTTGCTCCCTGTTTTTCTGAGTATGAGACAGCTCTGCGGTTAAAGGGCTGCGAAGTGATAATGATTCCCCTGAAGCCGGAGGAAAGCTGGCTGCCCCAGCCGGATGCTCTCAGACAGGCCTTAGAAAAGGCGGGAGGCGCAGATCTGGTATTCCTTGGAAATCCAAACAATCCCACCGGGATGGCTGTCCCAAAGGAAACCATAGAGGAAATGGCAGGGCTCTGCCGCCGGTTTTCGGCCGTCCTGGCGGTGGATGAATGCTTTAACGGATTTCTGGAAAATCCGGAAGCGTTTACAGCGGCAGGCCTTACAGGACAGTATCAAAATCTGTTCCTATTAAATGCATTTACCAAGGTCTACGGGATGGCGGGCCTCCGCCTGGGCTACGGCCTTTGTTCTGACGAGGAGCTTTTAGGGAAAATATGTGCAGTGAGACAGCCCTGGAGTGTGTCGGGGATTGCCCAGAAGGCAGGAATCGCGGCTTTAAAGGAAGAGGAATTTGTGCGGCAGGCCAGAAAACTGGTGAAAGAGGAGAGAGAATTTCTCACAGAGGAGCTTCAGAACCTGGGCTTTACGGTCTATCCGTCTATGGTCAATTACCTGCTGTTTTCTCTTCCGAAGTTCAGCTGTGGACAAAGTTCAAAACAATATATAAAGAAAAAAGAAAATTTGGAATATTCAAAATCATTTGAATTGAAAGAATTTTTGAAAAAAAAGAAAATTTTGATCCGCTCCTGTGCTGATTACAGAGGCCTTGATTCTTCCTTTTACAGAATTGCCGTAAAGACGCGGAGTGAAAACAGAAAGCTTCTCCAGGAACTGAAGGCGTGGAAGAACTGCATTCAGAAGAACGGAAGGAGTCAGCAGGACAAAGAGCAGAGCGCAGGGCAGAAAGCGGAACAGGCGCATCAGGGAGGAATGTAAAATGGCAAAGGCGATTATGATACAGGGCACCATGTCAAACGCGGGAAAAAGCCTGATTGCCGCAGGACTCTGCCGTATTTTCAGGCAGGATGGCTTTCGGACGGCCCCCTTTAAATCTCAGAACATGGCTCTCAATTCCTATATTACTTCGGAAGGGCTGGAAATGGGACGGGCTCAGGTGGTGCAGGCTCAGGCAGCTGGCGTTCTCCCTGAGGCGGCTATGAATCCAATTCTTCTGAAGCCGACCAATGATGTAGGTTCTCAGGTGATTGTCATGGGGAAGCCAATGGGAACCATGCCGGCCAGAGAGTATTTCCAGTACAAGAAAAAACTGATTCCAGTGATTCAGAAAGCCTATGAAAAGCTGGATCAGGAATATGATATCATCGTGATTGAGGGAGCCGGAAGCCCGGCGGAAATCAATCTGAAGCAGGACGATATTGTAAATATGGGGATGGCCAGGATGGCGAAGGCCCCTGTGCTTCTGGCCGGCGACATTGACCGGGGAGGCGTATTTGCCCAGCTTTACGGTACGGTGATGCTTCTGGAAGAGGAGGAGCGCAGGTACGTCAAAGGGCTGATTATCAATAAATTCCGCGGCGACAGAACGATTTTAGAGCCGGGAGCCGATATGATTGAGAAGCTGTGCCAGATCCCGGTGGCGGGAATCGTTCCGTACATAAAGGCAGATATTGAGGACGAGGACAGCCTGAGCAGCCGCCTTGACAGCAGGGCAGAAAAAGCTCTGCTGGACATTGCTGTGATTCGCTTTCCCAGACTTTCAAATTTTACCGATTTCAATGTATTTTCCTGTATTGACGGAGTTTCCGTCCGGTATGTGGAGAGGGCAGCAGAGCTGTCACGGCCGGATCTGGTCATTCTTCCAGGCACAAAAAATACCATTGGAGATCTTCTCTGGATGCGCCAGAATGGCTTGGAGGCCGCTGTGCTGAAAGCGTCTGCAGCAGGAATTCCCATATTCGGCATCTGCGGCGGCTATCAGATGATGGGAAGGCGCCTGAGAGACAGCAGAGGGCTGGAGTCAGGAACAGAGAACACAGAAGTCCGTGGAATGGGGCTTTTGGAGACAGAGACGGAATTTGAGGAAGAGAAAATGAGAACACAGGTGACGGGAACCTTTGAAAAGCTTCCAGGGATCTTTTCCGCTCTTGCCGGGAAATCCATTTCCGGATATGAAATTCATATGGGGCGGACCAGATGCCTGGCCGGGGCAAGATCTCTCCTGAAGCTGTCAGAATGCCAGAAGCGGGAGGAAGAAGAAAAGCCGGAACGGATATTTGAAAAGCCGGACGGCTGTTTTAAGGAGAATGTTTGCGGAACCTATGTGCATGGAATTTTTGACGCTCCAGGAGTGGCAGAATCTCTGGCGGAGGCTCTCCTTGCAAAGAAAGGAATGAGCCTGTCAAACAGGCAGAACTTTGACTACAGCGCATACCGGGAAGAACAGTTTGATCTTCTGGCGGGCGAACTGAGGAAAAGTCTCGATATGGATTTGATTTATAAAATTCTCCGGGAGGGAATATAGGAACAGAACTTCTGGCAGGCATGTCAGGACAGGAAAACAAGAGAAAGAGGATGAAAGGATATGAAAACAGAGTTGGAACAGATTCTGCCTGAAAAAATAGAGGAGAGAAGCTTTGAGATTATCTCAGAGGAACTGAACGCGCTGTTTCCTGAGAAGACATTTCTTCCTGAAGAAGAGCTGATCTTAAAACGCGTCATCCACACAACGGCAGACTTCGACTACGCTGAAAATCTGATTTTTTCGGAGGGAGCGGTGGAGCAGGCGCTGGAAGCGCTGAAAAGCGGGGCAGTGATTATCACGGATACGAATATGGGAAAGGCCGGAATTAATAAAAAAAGCCTGGAACGGCTGGGGGGAGAGGTCCTCTGTTTTATGGCAGACAGCGATGTGGCGGAAAAAGCCAGACAGAAGGGAACCACCAGAGCCTCTGCCAGCATGGATAAGGCGGCAGAGCTGGGCCGGGACTGCATTATCGCTGTTGGAAATGCGCCGACTGCCCTGGTCCGGCTGTTTGAGCTGATTCAGGAAGGCAGACTGGCTCCGAAGCTGATTATCGGGGTTCCAGTAGGATTCGTCAATGTGGTGCAGTCAAAGGAGCTGATTCTCTCCTTAAAAGACATTCCTTATATTGTAGCAAGAGGAAGAAAAGGCGGCAGCAATGTAGCCGCCGCAATCTGTAATGCCCTGATGTACCAGATTTAGTCCGGTTTTCCTTTGCTCAGACGGCTGTTCTGGTATTCTCCGGTAAAGGTAACGTCTCTTCCAAACCATCTGGGAGGGACAAAGGCCAGGGCGTCTTCTTCGGATTCAAACTCGACTTCTGCCAGAATCAGCCCCTGATAATCGCCTTCAAAAATGTCCAGTTCGATGGTATAAGAACCATAAGGAATCAGGTACCGGCGCTTGGTAAGGACAATGCCGTCTGCTTTTTTTAACAGGTGTCCGTAGGATTCTATAGTCAGCGGAAGGTTGTATTCCTGGCGTGAGAGAAGTCCCTTGCTTTTGTACGTCAGATAGTACGAATCATTGTCCCGCCGGATCCGAACCACCGGATCCGTACATAAATACCCTTGTTCAATCTGGCGGAATGGATAATCCGTATAAGCTTCTGGAGGATTTGTTACCAGATATTTTCGTTCAATTTCCATAGTCAGTCTCCTTTTGGCTTTGAATAAAGACAGTATACCACAATATTTTCACTCTTTTCCAATACTTTTTTTTGTGCTATACTCTTATCAGGACAGAAATGTCTGAAAAATTAAGGAAAGAAGGAATTTTATGATAAATTGGACAAGAAAAGAGCTGAAGGACAGAGCAAAAAACGGTCTGAGAATTTATTACGGACCAGCATTTGCGGTGTCGCTTCTGTCTATGTTTCTGGCAGGAAGCAGCGGAGCGGCAGGAAGCGGCGGAACTGTCGTGACGTTTTCCCAGATGCAGCCGGAATTAGCAGATATGGGGCTGAATCCAGTAGAAATCGCGACGTTTCTGATTACATTTGCCATTACCACCGTGATCCAGACCTTTATTGGAAACGTTATTTCCGTAGGAAGCTGCAGGTTTTATATGGAGAGCAGAGTGAATCAGCGTTCAGCAGGCGTAAGCCGTCTCTTCTGGGGATTTACCTGTGGCCATTACATGAATGAAGTTAAAATCTTATTCCTGATGAACGTAAAAATTTTTCTCTGGAGCCTGCTCCTTTTTGTACCTGGCATAATAAAATCTTACGAGTACCGGATGATTCCCTATATTTTGTCAGAAAATCCTGGTATTGATACAAAAGATGCCTTTGCATTGAGCAAAGAACTGATGGACGGCAATAAGTGGGCGGTATTTGTACTGGATTTGTCCTTCTTTGGCTGGGCGTTTCTGGCGGCCGCCCTGGGAATGCTGCTTCAGAGAATGGTATTTTTCAACATCCTTTCCATGGGACTTTTTGCAATGCTTCCAACCTGTATGCTGGCGCCCTATATTAGCGCAACCAATGCGGAACTATACGGACGTATGAGAAATCTGTAGCAGGCGCGTCCTTTTTAGGACAGCAGCAAACGCCCTGTGGGATCTGATGATAAAAATGATTGCCGCAGCTAAGCGGCAGAATGGAGGAAATAATGGCAAACGTATTTGCATTTCTGGCAGACGGATCAGAAGAAGTAGAAAGCTTAGCAGTATTGGACGTGCTGGTAAGGGCGGGGATTGAGGTAAAATTAATCTCTGTAACGGGAAACAAAGAGGTGGTAACCTCTCATAACGTACATATTGTAACCGACGAACTGTTTGAAGAGGCAGACTGTAAGAGTGCAGACGTGCTCTTTATCCCAGGAGGTCTTCCAGGAACCACCAATATGATGGCCCACGAGGGACTTTGCAAGGCTCTTACCGAGGCGGCAGAAGATGGCAGAAGAGTAGCGGCAATCTGTGCGGCGCCCAGTGTGTTAGGCCAGTTAGGGCTGTTAAAAGGTAAAAAAGCCACCTGCTATCCTGGATTTGAAGACAAGCTGACCGGCGCCGAATACACCAGAACCGGAGTTGTGACAGACGGTAATATTACCACTGCAAGAGGACTGGGATACGGATTAGATTTAGGCCTGGAACTGGTTGCCTTATTAGACAGCAAAGAGAAAGCAGCCCAGATCAAAGCTGCGATTCAGTACGATCAGTTTTAATAAAAAACAGTGCCGGATAAGTTTCTGAAGCCAGAGATTTATCCGGTTTTCTTAGAAGAAAAAGGATAATCGGAAGAATGGAAAAGAATGATTTTTCCAAAGGAAGCGTGGTAGAAGCGATCATAAAGCTGGCGGTTCCCATGACCCTGGCCCAGCTCATTAATGTTATGTACAGCATTGTGGATCGGGTATATATCGGGATGATACCGGATCATGCCACGCTTTCGCTGACTGGAATCGGGCTGTGCCTTCCCATTGTTTCCATGGTAATGGCATTTGCCAATCTGTTCGGCATGGGAGGCGCGCCTTTATGTTCTATTGAAAGAGGCAGGGGAAATAACGAAGAAGCAGAAGCAATTATGGGGAATTCCCTCTATCTGCTGGTCATCTGCGGAATTGTCCTGACCGTACTGGGACTGATATGGAAGCGTCCCATGCTCTATTTATTCGGCGCCAGCGACGCCACTATTTTTTATGCAGAAGAATATGTAACCATCTATCTGCTGGGAAGCGTATTTGTCATGATTGGCCTGGGAATGAACAGTTTTATTAACGCCCAGGGATTTGGAAAAACCGGTATGATTACCGTGGTATTAGGGGCGGCGGCCAACATGATTCTGGATCCGGTGTTTATCTTCCTGTTTGATATGGGGGTAAAAGGAGCGGCTCTTGCCACAGTGATTTCCCAGGGACTTTCTGCCTTCTGGATTCTTCGGTTTCTTACCGGACCGAACACGATTCTGAAGCTGAAAAAAAGCTGTTTCCGGCTGAAAGCGTCCAGGGTAAAAGAAATTGTCGCCCTGGGGATGACCGGATTTACCATGTCCATTACCAACTGTCTGGTGCAGATTATGTACAATGCCAGCCTTCAGAAATTCGGCGGGGATTTGTATGTAGGAGTTATGACCATTGTAAACTCTGTCAGGGAAGTAGTCAGTATGCCGGTAAGCGGCATTACCAACAGCGCCCAGCCGGTTATGGGGTACAATTACGGAGCCAGGGAATATGGAAGAGTGAAGAAGGCCATTGTGTTTACCTCGGTGTCATCGGTTCTTTATACGGTGGCGATGTGGGCTCTGGTTCATGGATTTCCGGAAATTTTCATCCGTATTTTTAACCGTGAGGAAGCACTGGTGGCAGCCGCGGTTCCTGCAATGCAGATTTATTATTTTGGATTTTTTATGATGTCTTTGCAGTTTGCAGGCCAGTCTACATTTGTTGCTCTGGGAAAGGCAAAGCAGTCTGTATTTTTCTCCATATTCCGGAAAGTAATTATTGTGATTCCCATGATTTTTATTCTTCCTCACATAGGAGGACTGGGGGTAAACGGGATTTTTATGGCAGAGCCAATTTCTAATTTTATAGGAGGACTGGCCTGCTACGGCACCATGATGGCTACCATATGGCCGTCCCTGACAAAAAAGCAAAAGGAGAAACTGAAATGAAAGTAATTACCAAAGAACACATTACCCATGTGCTGTCCAAAGACAACCCGCCCTGTGACCGGATAACGTCCGGAGAACTGGTGGCTTTTGAAACGTATGACTGTTTTACCAACCGGTTTATTCCCGAAGGGACGGATTATTACAATACTCCGAAAATGCCAGGAAATCCGGCTACCGGCCCTCTTTATATTGAAGGCGCTAAAGAAGGGGATATGCTGAAAATCGACATTCTGGATATTGAAACAGGCCCGACCGGAATCGTAATGTTGGGGCCAAACAATGGAAATGAGCGGGAATTTTTTGAAAAGCGTATTGTAAAACGGGTTCCGGTGAGAGACGGGTTTGCCTGGTATGACAATAAAATTACCATTCCGGTACAGCCTATGATTGGCGTGATCGGAGTGGCTCCAAAGGGAGAAGGCGTATCTACCGTAACGCCTCTGGATCATGGCGGAAATATGGACTGTACCCAGATTAAAAAGGGAGTTTCTTTATACCTTCCCGTCTTTACAGACGGAGCGCTTTTATCCATGGGAGATTTTCATGCGGTAATGGGAGAAGGCGAGATTGAGGACTGCGGACTGGAGATTGAAGGAAGGGCTACGATGCGGGTAACGGCAGTCAAGGATTTTTATGTTCCCTGGCCGATGATTGACACCGGAGATAAATGGATTACCATTGCGTCAAAAGAAACGGTGGACCTGGCTTATCAGGCGGCAGCAAGACAGATGTATACCTTCCTGACGGAAAAAGTGGGGATGAAGGAAGACGATGCAGCCATGTTAATGACCATGACCGGAGATTTGATTATCTGCCAGACCGTGAATCCTACCATGACCGTCCGGATGGAATTTCCAAAGAGAATTATTCGGGACTATAACCCAGGGTTTTTGGCAGTATAACAAAAATTCAATTGACAGCATTCTGAAATTGGAAGATAATGGACGGAAAGATTTCCGGCTGTTAAGCCACACAGGGAAAGGAAGAGATTGAGTATGCAGAGCATCAGAATTGAAAAAACTACAAATCCAAAGGAAAAGCCAGGTCAGGACAACCCCCTGGTATTTGGAACCATTTTTACGGATCATATGTTTGAAGTGGATTACGAGGAGGGAAAAGGCTGGGTCGATCCGAGAATTGTGCCTTACCATAACTTATCCCTGGCGCCGTCTGCCATGGTATTCCACTATGGCCAGACCATGTTTGAAGGATTAAAGGCATATAAGTCTGAAGACGGCAGGATTTTACTGTTCCGTCCAAACAAAAATATTGAGAGAGCAAACAGAAGCAACCGCCGTCTGTGCATTCCCGAGATTCCAGAAGAGCTGTTTTTAGAGGCATTGAAGGAACTGGTAAAGATTGACGCAGACTGGATTCCTACAAAGCCAGGAACCTCTCTTTACATCCGGCCATTTGTCATTGCTACGGATCCATTTTTAGGGGTACGTCCGTCCCATACCTACAAGTTTATGATTATTCTGTCTCCAGTAGGCGCTTATTATGAGTCTGGTTTAAATCCGGTAAAAATCTGGATTGAAGACGAGTATGTCAGAGCGGTCAGAGGCGGCATCGGAGAAGCTAAGACCGGAGGCAACTATGCGGCATCTTTAGCATCCCAGGTAAAAGCCCATGACGAAGGATATTCCCAGGTGCTGTGGCTGGACGGCGTACACCGCAAATATATCGAAGAAGTCGGCGCCATGAACATTTTCTTTAAGATAAACGGCACCGTAGTGACCCCTGCCTTAAACGGCAGCATCCTTCCAGGCGTTACCAGGGATTCTGTAATAAACCTGTGCAGAGAGTGGGGAGTGCCGGTTGAAGAACGCCAGATTTCGGTAGATGAAGTATTAGAAGCAGCCCGTACAGGCGCAATGGAAGAGTGTTTTGGCACTGGTACCGCAGCAGTCGTTTCCCCAGTAGGAGAACTGCGGTTTGAAGACGAAAAAATGGAAATCGGCGGCGGTAAAATTGGCGCTCTGACCCAGAAAATTTACGATACCATTACCGGAATCCAGTTAGGAAAGATCCAGGGACCAGAAGGCTGGAGCGTTGATGTGAACCGATGAGCATGGCAGATATACTGATAAAAGCAGCGTCTTTCGCATCCATTATTTTACTGGGATACCTGCTGAGGCGGAAGGGATTTTTTAAAGAGGAAGACTTTTATGTGCTGTCTAAAATTGTTTTAAAAATCACCCTTCCCGCCGCTATTGTGTATAATTTCAGCACCATGGAAATCGATGTTTCCATGCTTTCCATCTGTTTATTCGGCTTTGCCGGCGGAGTGGTTCTGATGGGAGTTATCTGGCTTTTGAATACGGGAAAGCCAAAAGAGAGAAAAGGCTTTGAGGTATTAAACGTTGCCGGATATAATATCGGAAATTTTACCATGCCCTTTATCCAGGGATTTTTGGGAACGACCGGTCTGGCGGCAGCCAGCCTCTTTGACACAGGAAATTCGTTTATCTGTCTGGGAGGAGCCTACAGTCTGGCGCTGGCGGCTCTCCAGACCGGACAGAAACGGACCTGGAAGGATTTGGTAAAACCGCTGCTAAAATCGGTTCCATTTCTGGCTTACATGATTATGACGGTTCTGACTTTGTGCGAGATCCGCCTGCCAGCCATTGCAGTAAGTTTTGCCCAGACCATCGGAGGCGCCAACGCGTTTCTGGCCCTTCTTATGGTGGGAGTCGGCTTCAAGCTGAGTTTAGAGAAAGAGAAGCTGGCTTCGATTATCCGGATTCTGACGGTAAGATACGGAATTTCGGTACTTCTGGCAGCGGTGTTTTACTGGTTTGCTCCCTTTGAACTGGAGATCCGGCAGGCATTTGCAATTCTGGTATTTTCCCCGATTTCTTCTGCAGCGCCGGCTTATACCGGAGAAGCAGGACTGGATGTGGGACTTTCCAGTGTGATTAATTCCCTTTCCGTCATTATCAGCATTTTCTGTATTACGGCAACATTGATGATAATTTTATAAAAATTCAGAAAACAGCCTCTTGCGGGGCTGTGTTTTCTTTTCTATTGACGCAGTAGCAGAATATGATAAAATATTACTATTAAAATACGAGAAGTGGAGAACCATCATGAAACATACACGCAGAGCACGAAACCGGAAGAGACAGGCAGCGGCAGTTTTGTCCTTTTTAGCAGTATTTGGAACCATGGGGATAGAGGCAAAGGCAGAGACAGAGACAGGGTATTTAAAGTCAGCCACTTACTATGGAGATGACTGGGTCATTAATTTCTGGAATCTGGAAGACACTCATCTGGAAGAAGATATGGCAAAGATAAAGGCAGACGGATTTAACAGCATTATTCTGGCAGTGCCCTGGAGAGAATTTCAGATCGATATGGAAGATCGCCGTTATAACCAGTATGCCATTGACAAGCTTCACAGGGTTATGGACGCGGCAGAGAGGGCCGGCCTTTCCGTTCTGTTAAGAGTGGGATATACATGGGATCATGCCGGAAATGACAATGTGTTAGAACGATATCAGAAACTTCTTTATGACCAACCGGTCCAGGAAGCGTGGAGGGATTATGTAGGCCGGATTTATCAGGAAGCCAGCCGCCATTCTAATTTTTACGGAGGATTTCTGACCTGGGAAGATTTCTGGAATTTTACCCATGTGGCAGGAGATCTGGGAGATAGTGAGGAAAGCCGGAGATTGGCAGAACAGACGGGCTATCAGGATTATTTAAAGGAAACCATTTCATTAGAAGAAGCAGAGCGCCAATATGAAGAAGACTTCTCAGACTGGGATGAAGTTTACTTTCCGGAGCGGGAGGAAGAGGCATACGGATTGTTTTTGTCGTTTTACGACAATTGGCTGAATGAGCTGCTGCTGGAGAGTCAGCAGGAATTCCCCAATCTTTCCATGGAAGTGCGTACCGATGTGGATCCCATTGAACTGGGAGACGGACAGCAGCAAGGCTTTTCCCATACAGCTACCTTTGGATGTCAGAATTCCTCCTTTACCTCTCTGATGTATTCGGTTTCCATGGGAATGGCGGCGGG
>ERZ779820.300-NODE-300-length-34941-cov-8.519091_pt1 | contig 34941 bp, 14 predicted proteins | sample MGYA00511563_ERZ779820 | MGnify/ENA primary metagenome ERZ779820 (study PRJEB29588, sample SAMEA1964852) | human gut metagenome | biome: human gut; feature: human-associated habitat; material: faeces | place: Denmark | collected 2008/2010 ...
GCCGCCCTTGGTGCGCGGGAGCTGGGGATGGAGCCGTATTATTTGTACCGCCAGAAAAACATGTCCGGCAATTTTGAAAACGTGGGCTATGCAAAGCCCGGCAAGGCGGGCATTTACAACATCCTCATTATGGAGGAAAAGCAGTCGATCCTTGCGCTGGGCGCGGGGACGATCTCCAAGGCGGTCTATCCGGACGGGCGCATCGAGCGCTGCGACAATGTAAAGGACGTGGATCTTTATATCGAAAAGATCGACGAGATGATCGAGCGTAAGCGGAAGCTTCTGGGACTGGCGTGATAAGGGCGCAGCCGCGTCCGGCCGCAAAATCGCATTTTGTCTTGTAAAATCAAAAAAAATAGTTTAGAATCGGAAAAAGATAGAACATGAGAAAAGGAGACTGGTGAGGATGGCATTGAATAAGAAGCCTGTTACGGGGATGAAGGATATTCTGCCTGTGGAAATGCAGCTTCGGGATTACTGCATCAGCGTGATCAAGGAAACCTACGGCAAGTTCGGCTTTACGTCCATCGAAACCCCCTGCGTGGAAACGATCGGGAACTTAAGCAGCAAGCAGGGCGGCGAGAACGAGAAGCTGATTTTCAAAATTTTAAAAAGAGGCGAGAAGCTGAATCTGGAGGAAGCGAAGGAGGAGGCAGATCTGGTGGACGGCGGCCTGCGCTACGACCTGACCGTGCCGCTCGTGCGTTTTTATTCCAACCATGCAAACGAACTGCCGTCTCCTTTTAAAGCGCTGCAGATCGGCAACGTGTGGAGGGCGGACAGACCCCAGAGAGGCCGTTACCGCCAGTTCATGCAGTGCGACATCGACATTCTGGGCGAGCCGTCCAACTTAGCCGAGATCGAGCTGATTTTGGCGACGACGACGACCCTTGGAAGGCTGGGTTTTCGGGATTTTGTGATCCGGATCAACGAACGCCGCATTTTAAAGGCAATGGCTGCCTACAGCGGCTTTGCGGAAGCGGATTTTGATACGGTGTTCATTATTCTGGACAAAATGGACAAGATCGGTGAGGACGGCGTTGTAGGCGAGCTTGTAAAGAGCGGTTTTGCAGAGGAATCCGCTTTGAAATATATGGCGCTTTTTAAAGAGCTGGAAGAAAACGGCGGCAGCGTGGAATGGCTGGCAGATACGCTTAAAGATCATCTGGAGCCCGACGTGGCAAAGAGACTGTCGGAGATCATCGAAAGCGTGCGCGCAACAAAATCCTCCGATTTTGAGATCGTATTCGATCCGACGCTGGTGCGCGGCATGTCCTATTATACGGGGACGATCTTTGAAATTTCCATTCCGCAGTTTGGCGGAAGCTGCGGAGGCGGAGGCCGCTACGATAAGATGGTGGGACGCTTTACCGGCAAGGATGTGCCCGCCTGCGGCTTTTCCATCGGTTTTGAGAGAATTGTAACCATTCTTCTGGACAACGGCTTCAAGGTGCCTGCGGCGGCAGGAAAGAAGGCGTATCTCTTCGAGAAGAACATCGGAGCAGAGAAGTTAGCCCAGGTTTTAAAGGAAGCTTCCGAGGAGAGAAAAGCTGGCGTACAGGTTCTGGTAGCCCAGATGAACAAAAATAAGAAATTCCAGAAGGAGCAGCTCCAGAAGGACGGCTACACAGAGTTTAAGGAGTACTACCGGGAGGGATTAAAATAGGCTTTAGCCCCTACCGGATCTACATTTTTACAAAATTCAGGAGGAAAATAAATCATGGCAGAATCAATGCTGGGACTGAAGCGTTCCCACAGATGTACAGAGCTGTCCACAGAAAATATCGGTGAAAACGTCACCGTCATGGGATGGGTTCAGAAGAGCAGAAATAAAGGCGGAATCATTTTCGTGGACTTAAGGGATCGCTCCGGCCTGCTTCAGATTATCTTCGAGGAGGCAGACTGCGGGGAGGAGAGCTTTGCAAAGGCTGAGAAGCTGAGAAGCGAGTTCGTAGTCGCAGTGACAGGAAAGGTGGAGGCGCGTTCCGGCGCTGTCAATGAGAACTTAAAGACAGGAGCCATCGAGATCCGCGCCAATTCCCTGCGGATTCTTTCCGAGTCTGAGACTCCGCCATTCCCTATCGAGGAGAACTCCAAGACAAAGGAGGAGCTGAGATTAAAATACCGTTACCTGGATCTGAGAAGACCGGATCTGCAGAGAAACCTGATGACCAGAAGCCGCGTGACTACGCTCACCAGAAGCTTTCTGGCAGAGGAGGGATTCTTGGAGATCGAGACTCCGACTCTCATCAAGAGTACGCCGGAGGGAGCCAGAGACTACCTTGTGCCCAGCCGTGTGCATCCAGGCAGCTTCTATGCCCTTCCCCAGTCTCCACAGCTCTTTAAGCAGCTGTTAATGTGCTCTGGCTATGATCGTTACTTCCAGATTGCCAGATGCTACAGAGACGAGGATCTGAGAGCAGACAGACAGCCGGAGTTCACACAGATCGATATGGAGCTTTCCTTTGTGGATGTGGATGATGTGCTGGATGTCAACGAGAGACTGTTAAAGAAGCTTTTCAAGGAGATCTGCGATTATGATTTACAGCTTCCGATCCAGAGAATGACATGGAGAGAGGCTATGGACCGGTTCGGTTCCGACAAGCCGGATCTCCGCTTTGGAATGGAGCTCAAGAACGTGTCCGAGACAGTGAAGGACTGCCAGTTCGTCGTATTTAAGGGCGCTCTGGAAAACGGCGGCTCTGTCAGAGGAATCAACGCAGAAGGACAGGCCGGAATGCCGAGAAAGAAAATTGACGCTCTGGTAGAGTACGCCAAGGGCTTCGGCGCCAAGGGACTGGCTTATCTGGCAGTCAATGAGGACGGATCCTACAAGTCCTCCTTCGCCAAGTTCATGACAGAGGAGGAGTTAAGCGCTCTTGTGAAGGCTATGGACGGAAAGCCGGGAGATCTGTTATTATTCGCTGCAGACAAGGATAAGGTAGTATTCGACGTGCTTGGAAATCTCCGTCTGGAGCTGGCAAGACAGCTTGACCTGTTAAAGAAGGACGACTTTAAGTTCCTCTGGGTGACAGAGTTCCCGTTATTAGAGTACTCTGAGGAGCAGGGACGCTTTGTGGCTATGCACCACCCATTCACCATGCCGATGGAGGAGGATCTGGAACTGATCGATACGAATCCAGGCGCAGTCCGCGCAAAGGCATACGATATTGTATTAAACGGAACAGAGATGGGCGGAGGATCCATCCGTATCCACCAGAGCGATATTCAGTCCAAGATGTTCGAGGTGCTGGGCTTCACAGAGGAGCAGGCGAAGGATCAGTTCGGCTTCCTGTTAGACGCTTTTAAGTACGGAGTGCCGCCGCACGCAGGCCTTGCTTACGGTCTGGACCGTATGGTCATGCTGATGGTGGGAGCAGACAGCATCCGCGACGTTATCGCCTTCCCGAAGGTGAAGGACGCTTCCTGTCTCATGACAGAGGCCCCGTCTCCGGTAGATGTAAAGCAGCTGCAGGAGCTGGGAATCGAGGTTTCTGAGGAAGAGACACAGAAAGAAAATTCTGAGAAATAAAAGCAGACAAAACAGAAAAAAAGCAGAAGGGAACAGCTGGCAGGAGCAGGAAAAAGCGCTCCTGCCAGCCGGTTTCACACTGCGAAAGCAGCCCGCTGCAGGTGAAGAAGGCTTTTTTATAAAAAGCTATAAAAATTTTAACAGACAGTTGAAATATCACCCGGATTGTGATATGATGAGTACAGTTTCAGGAAACATTCTGGTTTCCTATTCTTTCCGGTCTGCTCAGACCGACGTTCCAGACAGTAATGAGAAGATAAAGGATATACAGGACAGCAGAGAACTGCAGTACCCTGATTTGACGGCTTTTTCCGTTTATGGGGAGAAAAGATCCTGTTTTGCGCTTCTTGAATTTCTATTGCCGAAGGCATTCTAAGACAAATCTGTTATCACAGCGCAATTTATCAAAATAATTCAAATAGTTTAAAATAACAAAATATTAGTAAAAACAGCAATCGTTCAGCCGGGAGAAACAGGAGGTTTAAAGGAAGGCTTAAATAAATGGTTTGGAACCGGAATAACGCGGGACAGGAAACAATAGGAAACCAGCCTGAGAAAGGAGGGGGAAAAGACGAGACGGGTCAATAGGAAGGCACCGCTCAGGACAAGCCAGATGGAGACAGCTCTGGCTGTATGTGTGTTCTGCCTGTCAGGAATGATGGGAAGCGGAGAAATGAAAAGCTATGGAGGGCCGCTTTCCGGTTTCGAAGCGGCGTTATCTACTGCCTCTGACGCAGAGGAAGAGGAGGAGACCACACGAGAGGAGGTTCCAAGGAGCCGCCAGCTTCAGGCATATTTTCAGACTGCCAGAGAATATGAGAGCAGACTGACAGGGGAGGCAGAAGACACAGTTCCGGACAGCCGGTTTATGATTACAGGGCAGGAGGAAAACGATATCAGGGTACTGAGCGCGGCGTCGCAGATTCCAGACGGAGAGGAGAGGACCTTCTATGTAATCGGAAAGAATTTTGTGCCAAACGGGAAGGCTTTGGCAGAGTGGTTTGGTTCCGGAGCTGTGTATGCGAACTATTTGGAAGCTGAGGAGAAAGAAGGAAAGGATACCTGGTACGCTGCCAGGATGAGCGTATGGAAAAATGGAAGCTTTGATGGGCTGAAGCACTGGGAGATGGTAAGGGAGACCAGGGCTTCCTGCCTGGGAAAGGGGACGGCATGGTACCGCTGCCGTGAGACAAAGGAGGAGAAGGAGATTGTTACCGCGCCGTTTGGACACTGCGATTCGGATCAGGATTCCCTCTGCGACCGGTGCCGGTGGAGGGCCTTTGGACAGGAGGAGGGATCTAAGATTCACGCTGTTTTGGGTGGGCGGAACATGACGTTTACCTGCATTGACGCTGATTATCAGAGCGGCAGCCTGCCGGAGGGAGGGATGCTCTATCTGGCTGATCAGAAGGTGGAGACAGGATTTTTTGGAGGATATGGCTCCTGCGTGTATGAAGACAGCCAGATCAGGAGATATTTCCGCGATGGCTTTCAGAATGGATGTTCCCTGGGAGAAGCCCTGGAAGGGATTTCGGTTCCTGGATGCAGCGGGACCGATTACGCCATGAGCCTGTCAAGGGAGGAGTATGGGAGATACCAGAGACTGATTCAGGGAGGAGGCTTTTTCCTCAGGGATGATACAGGCAGCCAGGTGTGGGCGGTTGATGAAAAAGGAGAACTTCAGCCAGCGAATCCTCATGATCCAGATTACGGCATACGCCCGGCTATTGTGCTGAAAAAGCCATGGGCAGGCGAGGCGGAACGGATCCACTGGGAGTTAGGAGATCTGCAGCAGGCGGAGATAGACGGACAAAACATGCTGTTTCGCTGCATTGACCAGAATTATTCGGATCACATGGAAAACCATGGCCAGACGGCCCTGTTTCTCTGCGAGACGGTGATTCCGGCTGATTATGGATCCAGATACGAGCTGAGAGAACAGGAGGATGGAAGCCACGAATACGAATTTTGTCCAGGCCCTCTGGTAAATTTCGGACAAAGCAGCGATTACAAGCATTCAAATATCCAAACATGGCTGGAACAGGCGGGAGATAAAATTTATCTGGCAAAGCAGGTGCAGATTGGAACTGATATGGCGTTTACAGGGGAAACGCCGAAAGGAGAGTATTCCTCCTTTGACGCGGTAAATTTAAGCAGCCATCCGATAGGGGCTCAGTCGCTCTATGGAAAGCTGTTTCTGCTGTCTGTGGAGGAAGCGGTGAAATATAAAGAGTTTCTTTGGACCTTTGAGGGATCACAGGAAGAAAATCCGGAGACGCAGCTGTCCTCCTTTTCAAAAGGATACTGGCTGAGAACTCCAATGGGAACAGGGGACGGAGCAGACATGGGATATGTGTACGGGGTGGATTTAGAGCAGGGACAGATTCGGCCGGAACGGATCCAGCCGACGGAAGGAACAGGAGATGCGGAGCTGGATGCGACGTCGCCTTTTGGCGTCAGGCCAGCCTTTGCGATGCCGCAGGATTAGAGAAAGAGGAGGAGACAGATTGAGAAAAAAATTATTATTGGGACGGACAGCAGCCTTTGTGATGGCTGCCGCCATAGCAGCGGGAAATACAGTTCCCGTACAGGCGAAGGGGGCTGGGGAACAGCGAAGAGAAGTAGAGAATCTGGCAGATGGGAAGAAGGCGCATGAGGATAAAGAATCTTTTCCTAAGGCGTCGCCGTCAGAACCGGAGGAAGAAAGACCAGAGGAGGAAGAACCGGAGGAAGGAAGACCGGAAGAGGAAGAGCCGGAGAGACCGGATTCAGGACAGGATCCGGATCAGGAATCAGAGCAGGGCGAAAAACCAGGAGAAGATGATTCGGAAGAAGAGGATGTTCCGGAAGAGGAGGATGAGGAGGCAGAAGAAGAGCTGGAGGAAATTCCAGAGACGCTCAGCTCGGCTACAGGCGATCTGTGGGAGGAATGGCATGGAGCGAAGACAGACTGGGAGGGAGAGGGAACCAGAAAAAATCCATATAAAATTACAAATCTTTCAGAGCTGATGGGGCTTTCGGAGTCAGTTTCACAGGGGGAATCCTTTGCAGGCGTTTATTTTGAACTGCAAAGCGACATTCATCTGGGAGATTTGGAGACAAACCATGGTTCCTGGAATCCGATTGGATGGTTCCAGAACAAAACAGATCTGGGGGGAGAACCGCACATTGCCTTTGAGGGCAGCTTTGACGGCGCGGAACATAGGATTTCAGGGCTGAAATTTACGAAAAATGATGAAAATTATTCGTATTTGGGACTGTTTGGGCTGATAAAAAATGGAACGGTTGAAAACCTGGAGCTGGAAGCAGAAGAGATTGCGGGGGACGATAATGTAGCTCTTCTGGCAGGCTGCGTGGAAGGCTCGTCCGTGATCCGAAATGTGACGGTAAACGGATCCGTCTATGCGGAGCAGGACGCTGGAGGAATTGCAGGAGAGGTGACGGGAGGAACCAATCGCGCTGTGATTGAAAACTGCACGGCTGACAGCATTACGGTTAACTCAGAGGGGCGAACCGGCTTTACGGGAGGAATTGCGGGAAATGTGCAGAAGGCGCAGCTGGCCGACGTGGCGGTCGTCACCCAGGACGGAGACAGCAGCCGCATTCAGGGAAAGGGATATGTAGGAGGCGTGGCAGGCCGCCAGAATCAGGCGGATATTTACAACAGCTCTGTCTCCGGAACGATAGGAGGAAACGGAAGCAGGGCGGCAGGAGGAGTGACGGGCCTTTATGAATCAGGCAATTTGATTGTATCCCGGTTTGACGGAGAAATCGGAAGAACCGGACAGGGAACGGCCGCTCACGAGGGAACTTTTATTGGGACGAGGGAGCCGAAGAACGGTTTTACCTATGGAACGGGAAAGAATGATCAGGTATCCTACCTGTTTGCAGGAACGGCTGCCCAGGCAAAAAAGGCGATAGGTTCCTCCATTGCAGATGACAACGCATGGACTTATGACGCTCACATCGGATACTTTACGGATTACCAGAGACGGTATGCCCTGGTGAGAGGAACGGGGGAGCAGGACGGAGGAGAGAGATTTTTCTATGAGGAACTGGAGGATGGGATTCAGCATATTATTACGCAGAAGCTGGGAGAAAAGCTGGACGAGCTGACAAAGAAACGTCTGTTCCATCTGGATCACTATGCGCCTGGAAACAGCGGAGAGCCTGTCAGAGGATATCTTGTCTCCATTCCCAGAATTGATACGAAGAATGCAAACGGAACCTTTGACAACGATGTGGCGGTTCTGACGGCGATCTCTTCTACAAATAACAGCTATTACAGGCAGATTGACAAGGATCATCCTTCAGCTGTCGCTCCTGGATGTACGGTTACTGCGGCGACTGCCCCGAAAAATCAGAATGGAAATAGGTACCAGCTGGTTTACGATGAAAATGAGCCAGGCCAGGCGAAGCCTCCGACCTTCACAGACGAGGAAGGAGAACGTCGCCCCATGGCATATGTAAATGGAGGTTCCTACTCGTTTCAGATGCCCGAGGCAAACACAGAGCTGAATGCCGAGTATGTGAAGGTGACAACAGAGCTTGCCATGACGCCCAAAGAAACCGTTATTTCTGTGATTCAGACGAGAACGGGAGACAGGAAGCAGCCGCAGATTATGACGGAGGTAAAGGATCAGGAAGGAAGGCTGATTGCAAAATATTTGAATGGAAGTGAAAACTCGGAGGTTCAGGTGCTTCCGGTCAGAATCCATGCAGAGCACAACGGCCAGGGTTCTGCGGCAGATCGGACGGTGCAGTGGTCCATTGACAACCAAGATCTGCTGAACTTTGAGGAAGGGTGGACTGAAGGATATACGCAGAAGGATGCCAGAGTGCTTCCAAACATAAACTCCAAATTTATTCAGGAAATTATTCTCAGAGAGACAAAAAACCAGGCAGACAGCGGGTATCAGGAAGCCATAAAAAACACGGTATATACAGATACGGCGGTAGTTACAGCATCTACGAATCCTGCCACAAGCGCAGATAATCAGGCTGTCACAGGAACCTGCAGAGTCAATGTTTCTTTTCAGATTGTAGATCGGACTACAGTGCGGGTAGAACAGATGGAGCTGAATCAGAGTAATCTGGCTTTCCATGTGACAAGGAGGTTAACTGGGGACAGAAAAAATCCGGAGGAGACATATACAGCTGACGCCCCCTATTATCTGGACGCCAGTTTAAAGCCGTCGCAGCCGTTTTTTAAAAATGTTTCCTGGAAAACCAGGGAGGGACAGAAAATTTTGTCTCTGAAACCGTCGGGACAGAATGAACAGAGCTGTCAGGTATCTGTCGTATTCGATGAGAATGGAGTCAGCCATCCTGCCTGGATTCAGAATATTGTGAATCAGGATAACAGCAGGAAGGAAGCGTCAGGCGGATATCTCAGGCTGTCGGGAACCGGCGGGGTCCAGGAGATGATTACGGCTACCTCTGAGGATCAGACTCACGGAGTGGTGAGCGCTGACTGCCGCGTCAATGTTTTGTTTCAGACAGAGGACGAGACGGTGATTCATCCGGAAGCCGTTCTCCTTGATAAAAATGAGCTGGATTACGATTTGTCGTTCCAGTTTGCAGGGGATACCCGCTCGGAAATTATAAAAAAAGAAGGATTTGGAATCAGGGACACGCTGAAAGCTTCTGTTCTGCCCCAGCTGGAGGACAGGGAAGAGTATGAGCCTTATAACAGGAAGGTTTTATGGAGCTCCAGCGAGCCGGACGCCGTGTCGGTGAAGGACGGCGTTTTATCTGTAAACGACAAGGCTGCATGGATTGAGGAGGCTCTTAAATCTTCTCCATACAGCGCGGACAAAGAGGTCGTCATAACTGCCAGGACAGAGGATGGGGGAAAGGAGACATCCTGCCGCATAAAGCTTCATTTTCAGGCGAAAGCGGTGCAGGCGGACCGGGAAGAGGAACAGTTTGACATCGTTCTTACAAAAAGCGGCCCCAGATCAAACCCCTCCTTTACCTGGAAGGGAACGGATGGGAAGCAGATGAAGGCAGAACTGTATCCGGAGAGAAAAGGCGAAAAACCGATCTGGAAGAGCGGGGATTCTGCTGTACTTACAGTGACTTCAGATGGTCTGGCAGCGCCGAAAACGGCAGACAGTGCGGGGAACGCGGAGGCGGAATGGATTAAGAATGCGATGAAAACCTATCCTTATTCAGGGGAAACCAGGACATTTTTGGAAGTATCAGATCCGGAAGGAGTGTCAAAAGACAGGATTTTGGTCAGACTGACGTTTAAAATGTTTGATAGAACGTATGCTTCAGGAGGAGGCTCGTCCTCCGGATCAGGGGGAGGCTCTTCTTCCGGATCGGGAGGAGGATCTGCTTCAGGCCCAGGAGGTTCCTCCGGCTTAAAAGGCGTCTCTGGACCGGCAGGAGAGAGCGCTGGCGTATCTGGCCAGGCAGAAGGAATTTCCGGTCAATGGACCTGCACACCGGAAGGGTTCTGGACGTTTGAGGCAGGAAGAACCTACAAGAACGAGTGGGCCTATATTAAAAATCCTTATGCGGCAGAAGGGCAGAATCAGGCAGACTGGTTCCGTTTTGACGAGGAGGGCCGTATGGTGACAGGATGGTTTACAGATACAGATGGAAACGAGTATTACCTCTGGCCGGAGTCAGATGGAACGAAAGGCCATATGACAGTCGGATGGCAGTGGATCGACAGGGATCAGGACGAAGCAAGGGAATGCTACTATTTTAACCCTGTATCTGATGGGACAAAGGGAAAGCTAATAAAATCGCCAGAGGTTCCAGAAGGGTATCAGGTAAACGATCAGGGAGCATGGATGATAAATGGGACAGTTCAGACGAAAGGACAGAGACAGGAATGAAAAAAGTAGCAGGAGCGATATTGGCAGCGTTTCTGACAGGGGCTGGGGCGGTTTCCGCCCTGGCCGCTGAAGGATATGCAAACGGGGGATACTGGTCAGATCAGGACACGATGGAGTGGACTCTTCAGAACGGAACGGCGGAGGTTTACGGCAGAGGGCCTGTATTCAGTGAGCTGCATCCGGAAATTACAGATCCGGAGCACTATTTAGAAGAAAAATTCTGCCTGAACAGGGTGAAAGACGACGAGAACCGGGAAAAGGAAAGTTTGACAGAAGAAGAGGAAAAACAATTAAGAGAATTTCTCCACAGCTTTGACTGGATCCACTCAGACGAGGTCAGCAGGGCGCAGAAGGCCTACGAGAGGATTGCAAACGGGCATTCGGGGAATCAGTATAAAATGCCGGATCCTTCCCTTCGCTCCATCCGGTTTCCGGTTTTGACGGGAGGATTCGGGCTGTGTGAAAATTTTGCTGACGAGTATGCCGCGCTGGCAGAGCTGATGGGCCTTCAGTGCGAGGCCTATGACAGCGATCTGAACCACAGGGCCTGCCTTCTCAAAATAGACGGCAGGTGGTTTCGGGTAGATCCGACCTGTTCCAGCGCATTTTTCAGCAATGCATCCTTTTATCCAGTTGACTATGAAAAAGAAAAGGGACGGATCAACGAAGCGTCAAAGGAAAAATGGGACGCGTATTTTAAGGAGCATCCGGACAGCTTTCTGGAAGAGGATTTTTTAATGATGGATCGTCTTGCAAGAGGGGAAATTACGGCAGAGGAGTATAACAGCTGGGCAAAGCATTACTATAAATAGCCTGGCAGGTTGTCAGCGAAATTTGGAAAGAGGGGATGGGCAGTGGAAAAATTCAGCAGATATTGCTTCAGGGGAAAAGGCCGGCGCGCGGTATCTTTTGTTTTATCAATCGTTTTAATGTGGATGGTGTGTCTTCCGTATCTGCCTCCGCTTCAGTTCCAGGCAGCTGAAAACAGAAATGTGGTAACGTTGACGTCTGCCCACGGAGAGTTTGGCGGAGAACACAAACTGTACTGCATTGACAAAGGCGGCCTGGCAATCTGGGGAATTGCAGACGATGGAGATCAGTATGAGATGCACAGTCCTTCCACCATGAGGATTCCCCTGTCTCAGAGAGAACAGGAATATATTTTCTGGGGAATTTTGACGCTGCAGGCATCGATGGGGGTGACAGAGGCTGTCAGCGCAGTAAAAAATATAAAAGTAAATGCCGCTGCGCAGGGGAAAACTCCGATTACCAGTCTGGTGACGGAGGAGGATTTAAAAGCCCTTATTTACAGAGCCGACGTGAGGGCAAAATATCCCTGGATGGAGGAAGCAGCGGCTGATACAGAGGGCTACCTCAAAATGGCAGGGCTGATTTCAGAAGGAGGGGGCGTCTCTCAGAGCGGGCAGAAAATCCCGGATTTCCTGTCTGGCTGTACCTCTGAGGGGGCGGCCTATCCGGTGAGCGCTGACGACCGTACAATACATTTTGCTGAAGACGGTTCAGACGCCAGGTTTATCGCTGAAGTCCCGCTCCTTTTTTCAGGCGACTCCGGCCTGTCTTATACAGAGACGCCGCCTGACGGATGGATCTGCACAAAGACGGATAAGGAAATAAGCTTTTACAATCCGTCTCCTAATCCTCCGAGGCTTCTGGTGAAATTTGCAGTGGAGGGAACCGGCTACGCTGCTGCAGAAAGCGCCTACCGCTCAGAAGAGGAGCTGTTTGAGGACTGTCTCCAGCTGTGGGAGTGCATTCAGTGCTCTGGCAGGCATACGGGAGGAACGCCTCCAAACAGCCCCACAGAAATTCATCAGCGTATGGTTTGGCTGGATCTTAAGATGGCGCAGTCAGGTCTTTTTGCCTCTGTGGGAGGAACGGCGGTTTCAGAAGAAGCAGAGGGAAGCGTGGTATTTCATGTGTTCCGCCACGCAGAGGATTTCACGTCCACCTATAATGTGCAGCTGTTTAAGTTTGATCATGAGACTGGACAGCCGCTGGAAAACGCCAGATTTGTTTTATACGAGCGTTTTGACGATAAAGGAGAAGTGAATACAGAGAGGGATGGACCGGCCCATATTTACAAAGGGGGAAGTCCGTATGCCAGCTATCATAAGGATAATCCCGTCATCTGGGATGATTTTCGGAGAGTCGGAACGGTCGTAACGGATGAGAACGGCTATGGACAGAAGAGGATTACCCATGGATACCACTATGATAAAACCTTCTGCAACGGCCATCCAGCGCCTGTATTTCTTTTCGTTCCAGAACCGGAGGAGGATGAGGAGACGGGAGAAATCCTCAATTCTTCAGAAATTGAACAGGCAAAAGCCATTAACCAGCTTACGGCAAAAAAATGGATGGATACAGCTGAAGACTGTGAAAAACAGGCGTCAGGGGCATTTGAAGGGGTACACTTTCACTGGTATATGGAAGGGGTAGACCAGGAAGCAATAGAAGAGATATCTGATTCAGGAGGGGAGGAAGGAACCACGCCTTCTGCTGGAAATACGCAGGAAGCGCCGCCAGAGGAGGCATATGACAAGTCAGGCTGCCATCAGGATATGGAGGAAACTTACCGCAGGTTTATTGCTCTGAGGTACAGCTATGCGTTTTCAGAGTTTCAGGCCAGAGACGGGTATATTCGTCATGACCTGCATCCAGACGATCTTCCCATCGAGATTATTACAACAGATTCTTCTGAAAATGGTGCCAACGCTGTGTTTTCTGGTGAATACAGCAAAAAAGAGCAGCTGGAGGGGGAGGAAAAGGCAGAGCTTTCTGCACGCCCGAGAGATTTAGTACAGGCGCCTTTCTTAAAAGCCACTGAATCAGGCGCAGAAGAGGAGACGGAAGAAGAAAAAGACGAAACAGAGGAAGAGGGGGAATCCCAAACAGAGGAGGAAGAAGAGAAGCCAGAAGAAGCGCCAGAAACAGAAGAAGACAGATGGGAAGCAGAGGAGGAAAAAGAAGAGATAGAGGAGGAGAAGGCGACGCCGTCCGTCCCTGAGCTTCAATGGACCAGGACAGGTTTTTCATTCCGTATGCCTGAGATGCGAACAGGCGAAACTGCTTCGGACAGCCTGTTTCCGCCTGCCTATGAGGAGGGGCTTTTGTCCGGAAGCAAGGGGGAGGAGATAAAACCAGAGCCAAACGACAGGTACAGCCACTGCAGCGGAGCTGACGGGGAGAAGGAAGCCTGGAGGGTTTACGATCACAGAACAGAGATGGAATTTCACATCAATAAAAAAGATTTGGATCTTTCCGCAGGAGAATCGGAAGAATACAGCGCTTACGGGGAAGCGCAGGGAGATGGAACCTTAGAGGGAGCGGTATACGGCCTGTTTGCAGCGGAGGATATCCGCCATCCAGACGGAAAAACGGGAGTGGTTTACCGCGCAGGAAATCTGGCTGCTGTGGCGGTTTCGGATCAGAACGGGGACGCTTCTTTTCTGGCCAATACGGAAGCCCCTGGGCGTACTTACGACTACAAGACAGGAACAATTGTGAACACACCGGATGTCTGGGCGGCTGATGCGCCTGGAAATTTATACACAGAAGATATTTCCTATGACGACTACACGCCGGATCATCAATATGAGAGAACCTATGCAGATAATGAAAAAAATAATGGAAACTGCTGGATTGGGCGTCCTCTTCTGGAAGGAAGCTATTATGTAAAAGAGCTGTCCCGCTCGGAAGGGTATGAACTTTCTGTGGGAAACAAAAGGCATCCTTTGACCAACAGGGGGCAGGAACTTCAGACACAGACAGCCGGGAAGGGGGACGGATATGCTGTGATTGCTTCGCCTCTCTATGCAGAAGAGCAGACTGCAGAAAACGGCCCCGGAGCAGGCCCAAACGAACTGTTTTTTTCAGTCCGATCCAGAGATACAAAGGATCAGCGCTATGATGTACTTTTATCACAGCTTCCAGAGGGCGTCAGATTTTACCGGAAAGAGACAGGAATGAAAAAAACAGAGGTTTCTGCAGGTACGGGAATTTATGAGAAGGTATTTTTGAAGAATCCGGACGGATCTCCCAAGTATGTCAGAGCAGAGTACGAAGGACAGTATCCCAGGTATAATGAGGATGGAAGCCTGATGACCAAAGAATTTCCGGTTGACTGTGGGGCAGAACAGATCAGGCAGGTTCCGGTGAGAGGACTTGACCTGGATATAGTCCAGGAGATGATGATGGAGCCTGAAAAAGGCATGACAGAGGCGGAAAATCAGGAAGAGCTTTTAAAGCCTGCGTCAGAATCAGAACTTTTATTCATAAAAGGGAAGACGGAAAGGATTCTCAGGAAGCATGGGAAGGCAACTCCCAAAAACAAAGAAGGAGGAAAGACAAGTTATTCTGACATTTACAGAGGCATTTTTGACAGAGGTGTCCGAAAAGGAGAGCCAGATCCAGGAGGAATTTCAGGCGTAAAGCCAGGAGAACCGGCTACCGATACCGTATATGGCGCTCCTGTAAAAACTCTGGTTATGGATACTGAAAAAGAAGACGGTTCTTTTCTTACAGTGGGAGACGCTGTGTCAGCCGTACTGGATTATTATAACAGCCACCCCTATTACAGCTATGGCGGAATAGACGCTGCAGAGGAGAAGAATGGACAATTAGTATTTACTGTATATACAGGAATTTCTGGAAATCCAGAATATTTTATGGTTCTGGGCTCAGATCCGGAGAAGGACAGCCTGATTTTTAAGTCTGTTCCCTGGCTTCCGGCAGATAAAACCCGTTCTCCTCGTCTGATTTATGCAGATTATTCCAATAATTCAGATTATGGAACGTTCGGAACTTATGAAGAATACAGGGAAACGCAGACGGAATCCGCTGTATTTGCCTCTGCGCGCCTGATTTCAGATGCAGAAGCAGCAGCGGATGGAACCCTGATTCCTAAAACAGTATTGAAAAACGAATACTATAAGCCAGGAGAGCTGGTGAGGGATAAGAATGGAAATCTGATTCAGGCATTTGAGTATCAGGAAATTTTAAAAACAGAGATTATAGAGGTGGAGGAGACCGTGTGGAAGGAGATTCCGGCAGAGCGGAGGCAGGATGGAACGTATCTATTCACAGCAGACGCCTCCTACACAGACTCCTTTGGCGTGCCGCATACCAATCAGGGACGGGATCAGACCATAGAATTTAAAGCGGTTCTTCCTGAAAAAAATATAATTTTGTCAGAGGACGACGTAAAGATTCTCGCGGAGGATCTAATGCCGGGATTTACAGCCGGAAAACCCATGGGAAGTGCTTCCTACTTTATCCATGTCAAGAAAGCCAGAGCCAGGGCGTGCCTGGACGCGGACACCATGGAAATGCAGGGTGAAAATTCCTATGTGGTTCAGGCAGATTTGTCTTATCCTGGACAGGAAAAGCTGTATGAAGATCAGAAAACCAGAACCTACCCATCCCAGGTGTTTGAACGTCCCATCCGTCAGAGAGTTAAGATCTTTAAGGACATTTATACGAATCCAGACGGAACCTATGACAACAATACATATGGCGCTGATGAGACAGAAGCAGAACCAGGTTTTCAGTTTAAGGCATATCTGAAAAGCAATCTGGAGAGGCTGTATCGTGATGAAGAGGGAACCATTGTCTGGATGGATCGAAACGGAAATGAACTGCTGTATGAGAACATGCTGCATTCCCTTTGTCCGCAGTCTGCGGGAAACGGGAAGCTGAACGTGCCAAAAATTTATACAAAGGTTCTGCATAATGTGAAATCTACCCTGACAAGCATCAATGGAAATAACATTCTTGCTGATTATCAGGATCCGGAAACGGCAGATGAAAATGCCGCGAAACAAACTCCGTTTTCGACCTCCATTGCTCCGGGAGGAGCCGGAGTGATTGTCAATGCGGCTCTGTACAGCTATCGGGGAAACAATGAAAATACAGAAAAAACCCATCAGATAAGGAAACAGGCCAATAAGGGCTATACGAGGCTTCTGGAGACGGAGGACAGGCTGGTACAGGGAGAAGACGGGCCAGTTACAATACAGGAGTATAATTACGATAAATTTTTTGATGCTCTGGAGACGGTAAATACAGATAAATGGGATACGAAAGCGCAGACCTACACATCCTGGAGACCTTTGGGCAATCAGGCGAAGAGAACCGAGTATGCTGTGAATAATGCAAAGGCCTCTGATGGGGTAAGACAGTTTGCGGTAACCTGGTATTTAGACGACGAGGCAGCAAAGCTGTTAAAGGATAATGGGGAGAAGGAGGATGAGTTCAAAAATGACAGGGAGCAAAACCTGTCGTCAGAAACCGTCTATGACGAAGCCCTGAACGCTGCTCTTGAGAAAGCGTATCATTATCTGAAACCATTTTTCCAGTATGATCTGGATCAGATCTATGCCATTTGCTGGGACTCAGAAGAGGATGGAGGCTCAGACGGAGATAAGACGACGCTGGAAGTTTCCCAGAAGGATGGGGATCAGTCCAGTTATTATGGACTGTCAGAGTATCTGCCTTACGGGACTTATGTGGTGGCGGAGCAGCAGCCGAAAAAGAGGATGGAAAACCGCCAGTATAAAATCGACTGTCCGAAGGAAATTCAGATACCAAGCGTTTATGAAGCGAAAAAAGCGACAGACCAGGAGACTGCCCTCAGCCGGAAGTACGTGTATCAGACGGCTCTTTCACTGAACGAACAGGCGGAAGAGGAGCGTTTTTTGATCCGCTTTGGAGAGGAATGGGATCAGCATGCGCCCGATCAGAGAGAATATGTAATCCGCGCTCACAACCATACGGGAGATTTTGAAATTTATAAGTATGGACTGGAGCCGGATAAGCTGAAAGGAACGATTTCCTATGATGGAGGAAGCTATGATTATCAGGGTTTTTCGATTGGACAGAAACCTTTTAAACCGTGGAAGGATTATTATCATTCAGCGCGTCAGATTTCAGGACAAAGTCGGACGGGAGAAGAGAAGTACTGCAGCCATGGTTCGGTGTCAGAGCAGGCAGGTACTGCAAAAAAGGTGCGGTTTGAGAAAAAAACGGAAGCAGTTTATAAGGATGTCAAAGCTATGCAGGGAATACAGACTGCCTGTGAAGGACAGTATGGCCCTATGCTGGTTCCATATTCTGTGCTGGATCCGATAAAAGGAGCGTATGAGCCGGAAGCATTCCGAGGATATGCGGATCAGAAATTCAGAAATACTTTTTATGCGGCAAGGCTCAGAATTGAAAAACTGGACAGCGAAACTCACGAGAATCTGCTTCATGACGGAGCTGTTTTTATGATTTATAAGGCTGCCAGAGACAAGGAAACGGGAAAAGCGCAGTTTTATGAAAAAGATACTCTTATTACAGGGAGCAGAGAATTCCTGGAGGCGATGGGGGCGTCTGAAATTACTCCTGTAAAGAGAGAAAAAGAGAGAGGGGAGAAGGAGAGACAAAAGGCAGAGGAAAAAAGAACGGCTCCAGGAACGCAGTATTCCGGAATCGTGAAAGCTCAGACTCCTGTGTGCAGAGAGGAAGATAAAATTGTCATGAAAGATACAGCCGGAAATGAGACGGGACAGTTTGCAGCGTTTTCCACTCTGCATGAGATAGAGATGAAGAAGGAGGACACAAACCGGGAACCAAAGGAATACCGCCTGCAGGCAGCCGGTTATCTGACGACTCCAGAGCCTCTTGGAGCAGGCGTTTATGTGCTGGCAGAGATTCCGCCCAGAGGCTATGTCAGGACAGCTCCCATTGCCGTTGAAATCTATTCTGATCAGGTCTCTTACTATGAGGAGGGAAAGAGAGAGCAGAGGGTTCTTGCGGCAGTTTACGAAGACGAAAAAAACGGAGAGTCCGAGAATAAGAAACCGGCTGAGAGAGCTGGAACTGCCCAGATTTATGTGGAAAATATTCCGATTAAACTGAAGGTAGAGAAGCTTAAAAAGAAGGGGACAGTTACGTTTGAAATTGGGGAGAGGATTGACGGAAGCCTGACAGAAATTGGAGGAAATCCAGCGCTGCAGTATGCCTACGACGATAATGGCGTATATCTGGGATACGCTTATCCGAAAGGGACTCTGGAACGCCTTTCTGCCCTTAAAAAGGCAGGAGAACAGGTGGAGCTGGTCTATGACGGAACCCACTTTGCAGGGTACGGCTATGTGACAAGAGACAGAGAAACAAATGATGACAGGAATCCATATACGGCAGGGGCCAGAATGACGCTGTTTGACGCGATTGAGCTGAAGCCCTCTGGAGATACAGAGGATTTTTCCTATGAAGGCCTGGAGATTCGAAGAAGCGTAAACGGCAATGTAAAGGAAATGATTGTCAAAAAGGGGTATGCAGGACAAAAGACAGAGTTAGTGAAGGAAAAGGGCCATATATGGAAGGAGGGGACGGTAGAACGGCCGGATACAGAGATTTTATACTATGATTTAGACAATCTTTCGCTTACATGGAAAGAACGGATAGACGGGAAAATGAAGCTGCTTGGCTGGAATAAATCTCACCAGAAGGTTTCAGTGGATCAGATACAGAAAGATGAAGAGGGAACGCTGTTTGCCTTTAAGGGAGGAAAGCCTTATCTTGAGTTTTCTGGAGGAGATCTGACGAAATTAAGCTATCATCCTGTGGATAAGGTATTAAAGGGAACCTTCGCCACTCCCTGCCGTATTACAAAAACGGGAGAGTGGAAGATGGGAGAGGGAACCCTGGTTTACCATTTAGATTCTTATGGAAACAGAGATTCTCTGGTAGATCCGCAGACAGGAATGGCTTATGTAGTGGAACCGAAGTTTGACAAGGAGGGAAAGCACACAGCAGATAGAATTCTCGTGTGGCCGGTCGAGACGGCTAAAGATAAGAATGGAATGGTAACGGCCAGGGATAAGATTACAACCTCCCGCATTGCCACAGCCGGGGAAAACAGAGAGGGGGAAAAAGACAGCGCTGTAATTGAGCCGAATAACCAGTCGGATCAGAAGCTGGAGGAATGGGAAAAACCGCAGTACAGCCATACGGAAACAGGATTTGTTAATGGAACCTGGGGTTCCCAGGAAGAGAGCCATAAGGAGCAGACGGTGGTACAGAATCAAAAAGGCCAGAACATGAACCGGGAACCACTGTTTGACTTAAATAACGGGAAGCTTTTAAACTTTATGGATCCAGTTTATGATGAACATGGTCTGGTGCTCTATTATCAGAGAAGCGATTCCTGTTATGACAAGGGGACAGAGCTGTATGACAGAAACGGCGATTTTGTAAGATACAAAAATTCTGACAATCTGGAGGAATACAACAGAGGAGCCTATGCTTTGGACGGCCATGACAAGCTGTTTGATGGAAAGGCAGATGCTGAACATCAAATACAGGATCGGCTGTACCACCGCCTGGGTGAAAGCTATCTTTTGGAAAACTCCTGGATTTCTTCAGATAAAACCCCCAATGATCCCTTTGAAGAAGAGCTGACAGAAGGACAGCCGGATCTTCTCAAGCGGCTTCCGGCAGGAACCTACATTGTAGAAGAGCTGGAAGTACCATCAGGAAGCGGATACACGAAAGCATTTCCTGTCGGAGTGACGGTAGAGGAAGAGGAAACCGTAAAAAGTGTCAGCATCTGGGACGATACGACCAAGGGATATTTTGAAAAAATAGACGGTCAGGAGGGAAGTGGGGAGGAAACCTTCTGCTTTACCAATAGGCAGATGGAAGGCGCCGAACTGGCTCTGTATCCGGCAAAGAAGGTATCCGATCCCTCTGAGCCGGATGGATGGAGACTGGAAAAAATTTCAGATGTTCCCTTCCGTTTTGAGACAACAAACAGCCGGACAGGAGCCAGAGAGTATCAGGAGATGCTCTGGCGCACAGGCAGTATTCCCCATTATGTGGAGGGAATTCCAGCCGGCCCCTATATCCTGGAAGAGCTGAGCACACCTCCTGGATTTCTCAGGGCACAGCCAAAAGAGATATGGGTGGAGCATACGCCGGATCTTCAGAATTTCAGGCTGTATAATGATCATACCAAGACAGCCTTTTATAAATACAGGAAGGACGGGACAAAAAAGCAGCTTCTGCCCGGAGCGGAGTTTACGCTCTATGAGGCAGAGACAGACGAAAATGGAGCAGTGATATATGACAAAAATGGAAATCCGGTGCCAGATGATTCGAAGAAAATAGATTCCTGGATAACAGATGACGCTACAGATTATACAGATACCATTGAACTGAAGAATTATCCCAACGCAGGAGGAATGAAGGGGCAGACAGGCTTTACCCTGGAGCTTCAGAACATGTATGAAACCTATGGCGTAATGGGAAGCGGATTCTCATGGAGCGCGGAACGCAGGGCGCAGCGGGAATCAAAGAATTCACGGGTGTGGATATTAGAAGACGGAAGCCGCGTGATTACAGGAAAAAATAAGGAGACCGGGGAAGAGACGGTTACGTTTCCTCTGTCCATGAGCCTTGAGGAGAGAGAGGGCTTTAAAGCAGCCTACGAGGCGCGAAAAGAAGGACAGCTGACTTTGAAATGGGTGATTTCCAGGAGAGCATCCGTGGAGAAAATAGAGAGTCTGGATGTGTCCCTGGAGGGAGGAAAACCGCAGAAATATCCGGAAGCCGCGAAGCTGTTCCTGCGGGTAGCGGAAACAGGGAAAACGGTTCTTGCGGATATCAGATATAACGGAAGCAGCTTTGAATACCATTATAAATTTGATTACTGCGCTCTTCCTCATGTGGGACCGTATGCAAATGCCTGGCTGTCAGAGGACGGCGGCAGGAGAATCGACTATCTTCCGTCTGGAACTGCCTATGTGCTGGAAGAGACAAAAGCGCCGGAAGGCTTTATCAAGGCGGATCCAATTCTTGTGAAGGTGGGAGAAGAACATGAAATTCAGCAGCATGAGATTTTCAATGAGAAAAAAGCGCTGGCAGTTTCCAAGCGCTCCTCTGTCACTGGGAAAGAGCTGGCAGGCGCAGAACTTGTCCTCTACAAGGCAGATGAACATGGAATGCTGAATCAGACAGAGCCCTATCTGATTGATTCCTGGATTTCAGGAACAGATGGAGTATATACGGAGAAAGATTTCATAAACGGACTGATTCCAGAGGGCTTTGCCGAGGGAGACTTGAAGCCTCACACTTTGCTTCACCTGTCAGAAGGATACTACTACCTGACGGAACAGAAAGCTCCCGCCTACTATCAGGCGGCTGTTCCTGTAAAATTTTATTACAGTGGAACGAAGAACGAAGCAGTACAGATAGAGACGATGCTCAATAAACCTATAAAAGGAGAACTGATAATACATAAAACAGATCAGAAAGAAAATTCTCTGCAGGGCGTTGTCTTTGAACTGTCTGCTTATGACGAAAAAGGCCGGATGGTATCAGGATTTCCGAGGAAGGTGTCAGATATCAACGGAACCGTTCATGTCATGGAACTGCCTGTGGGAAGGATTGACAGGGAAAATGGAAACATTGAACCGTATCAATACAGGCTGAAAGAGATTCTCCCTCCAGAAGGATTTGCCGCTAATCCGCAGATTTATACCTTTACCTTCGAAAATGGAGAAGGCGGTTACTGTGAGGATGGAACGCTCCATACTGTGATTCATGAACAGAACGTGAAAAATGACGTTACGAAAATTTATCTGGAAAAGAGAGAACTGGAAGGACTGGGAGACTCCGGAACAGAAGGAATATTTGTGGAGGGAGCCTGCATGGCAGTCTACCGGATTTCTGAGATAAACGATAAGGGGGAGTATACTTACACAGAAGAAGATTTGGTAACAGAGTGGATTACTTCATCAGAGGAAAAGAGACACCTGATTACAGGGCTGACAGCAGGATGCAGTTATGTTCTGGCAGAGAAGAAAGCTCCAGAAGGATATGCGCTGATGGAACCGGTTCTCTTTACCTTAAAGGAAGACGGAAGGGGAATATCTTCCATTTCCAACAGTCTTTCTGCTGTTCGGGTACATTACAGAAAAGAGACAGCCGAAAATTCAGACAGCGATTCCATTGACAGCATCGCGTTCAGGGGAAGAACGGCTGTCAGAACAGAGCTTACGGTTTTCGACGAAGAAGGAAGGGATATTCTGACCATAGCGGAGACTGGGGGATCGCACCAGCTGAGCCGGAAGGACGGACTGAAGGAAAACAAGCTGTATACCTTTGAAGAGCGTACCTTTTACTCAGATGGAAAGAGCTGCATTTCGAGAAGAATTACAAAGAGGGTTCATTTTGATGAAGACGGTTTCTTTGTATTTCAGGGGAGAAGAGCCGTGGGAACGAGAATTGCAGTGACAGATCAGGATGGAGTATCTATCACAGAGTTTGAGCCTCTGCCAGAACAGATGGAAACCGTGATTCAAAATAGGGCAAATCCTGAAAATCCTCAAATAATTCTCAAAAATAAGGGGGCGCAGGCTGGAGCTCCCATAAAAAGAGGGCAGCCGGCAGAAGGAATTATTACCTGGCATAACACGTCTCGCAAAGCGCAGGATATTGTAATCAGGGCTGAAATTTCTGATAATTTAGAAGTTTTTGACGCCGGAGAAGGGACAGAGGAGAGTGGAAATGGAGGAAAAAGGAATCTTGTCTGGAGGATCAGACAGGCGGCTCCTCTGAGTCAGGGAAGTGTAAAATTTATAGCAGAGACGGTTTCAGGAGAATCGGCAGAGATTGCTGCAGAACTGGAACTGGGGAAAGAAAAACGATTAAAAGGCAGAAAAACGGTTCCTGTTTTGCAGGAACACTGTCTCACTGTTTACAATGAACTGACAGGTTCAGCCGCTGAACAGACAGAAAAAGAAACCTCTCTTTTTACCGTCCAGCTGTGGAATCAAAAGGGGGACGAGCTGGCAGGAACTTATTCTTACACAGGCAGCAGAGAAGGAACGCTGAAAAGCGGAGATACGATCGAGCTGGCTGGGAATGAATTCGCCACAATTGATCCTGTTCTGAAAGGATGTACCTATCAGGTGAGCCGGAAGGAGAATGGCGTAAAAACGGAGTCTCATGAGACCGAGGGCGCGATTTCTGAGGACGGAGCAGCGGCATGGTTTACCAGAAATACAGAAGATACGTCAGAGAGAGCTGTATTTTCAAAGGGAGAAACCTATCTGGTCACAGAAACTACCATTTATTCAGGTGATCAAACAGAGGTCAGCAGCTGCCTCTCTTTTACGCTGAACGATCAGGCTGGTATTTCGGTTGTGGGAGGATATGACAAACAGACAGAGCTGGAGGTTCAGAAAACCGATCTGCTTACGGGAAAAGCGATAGAGGGCGCAGTTTTACAGCTGTATCGTCTGGAGAATGGGGAAGAGATTCTGGAGTACCAGTGGACGTCTGGAGAAGACGCATTTTCAGCAGAGGGACTGCTTCCTGGCCGCACATATCGTCTGAAAGAGAAAGAAGCTCCGAAGGGATATGGTTATGCCATGGATATCACGTTTACGCTGAATCCGTCCGGTGCGCCGGAGATTCTCTGTATGGAGGATCGCCAGACTCAGATTGTCATATCAAAAAAGGATATTACTAACCAGGAGGAACTGCCGGGAGCGCATTTGCAGGTGCTTGACAGGGACGGAATTGTACAGGAGGAGTGGATTTCAGAACGGACTCCCCACAAAATACAGGGAAAGCTGACTGCCGGAGAAACCTATATTTTGAGAGAGACCATACCAGCTGACGGCTATGCCCTGGCAAAGGATATTACGTTTACGGTGAATAAAGATGGAAGTGTGAATTATGTGGAAATGAGGGATGATACGACAAAAGTCAGAATTTATAAAAACGTATATCAGGGATTGGACAAAGAAATACAGAAGGCGTCGTCTTCTGAAGCAAAGGAGATGCCGGTGAAGGGAGCTATCCTGCAGATTTTAAACGAGGACAAAACGCCGGCTTTGTTTGAAGGAAGGGAGATGATCTTTACAACAGGAGAAACCTTTGCGTTTCTGGAGCGTAAGCTGACCGCAGGAAAGACTTACTGGCTTCATGAGGTAAAACCGGCGCCTGGATACGGCTATGCGGAGGACGTAAAATTTACAGTCAGCACAGATGGATCCATCGACATTGTAGTAATGGAAGACAAACCTACAAAAGCTGTCATTTCGAAAAAAGATATAACAGGAGAAGAGGAGATTCCAGGCTGTGAGATGAGACTGGCAACAGAAGATGGGAAGGAGATTGAACGGTGGATTTCAGGAACGAAGCCCCATGAGATTACAGGAAAACTGGAGGCAGACCGAACATACATTTTGAAGGAGATAAAACCGGCTCCTGGTTATTCCTATGCAGAGGAGATAAAATTTACGGTCAGCCATGATGGAAGCGTCAATCAGGTAGAGATGCGGGATGATGTGACAAAAACAGAAATTTTAAAAATTGACGGCAGCAGTAAGAGGCCTCTTGCGGGAGCTGAACTGGAAATCCTGGATGAAAAAGGAAACAGCATCGAGCGATGGATTTCAGAAGGAGAGCCCCATAAGCTGTATCAGAAACTGGAGGCAGGAAAAACGTATATTCTCCATGAACGAAAGGCGCCAGCCGGTTATGTGCTTATGGAGGACCAGAAATTTACGGTCAGCCGTCTGGGAGAGACCACAGCTGTGACAGCTGAAAACAGGAAAAAGGGAGGAGGCGGAGGAAACGATTTTGTGATCAGAATAAAAAAGACAGACGAAGCCGGAACGCCTCTTCCAGGCGCAGTTTTCACTGTGACAGATGAAAACGGGAAAGAACTTGCTTTGGAAACAGAGGCAGGCGGCACAGAATTTAAACTTTTGCTTGAGAAGCCTCAGACAGTCATTGTCAGGGAGACGGCGGCGCCGGACGGATATGAAGCTTTAAATAAACCATACAAAATCCGCATTCCGGCCAGAGGAGATGCAGAGCTTCTCGACGGGGACCATATGTTTTGCCAGGATGAAGAAAACAGTTATGTATTTATCGCTGCAAATCAGAAGAAGGAAAAGATGAAAGGAAAGATTACGGTATCCTATGACGAAACCTTATATGGAAACGGCGCGTTAAGCATACGGGGCCAGGGGCCGGAAATCCTCCCTGCCAAAACAGGAGATGATTTTCCGGTGAAGCTTTTAGAGGCGCTGCTTGCAGGCTCAGCAGCAGGACTTTTGATTTTATGCAGCCGCAGAAAACGGAGGAAGGATTCTTAAAAAGGGATAGATGAAAGAAAAAAACAGCGGCATTGGAAACAGACTGAAACATATGTGCGCAGCCGCAGCTTCCTGCATACTGCTTGCAGTTATGCTTTTGAGCGCAGCTTTGCTTGCAGGAAAATACTGCCGTGATCAGAGAGGAAAGGCGGCATACCAGCTTACCAGGAAAATTGCCGGGATGGAGGAGCGCGAAGACGGGGAGGAACAGGAAACGGACATTCCTGTCCCTCTTCCAGACGAAACCAGGCTCCTGCAGATGAATCCTGACTATGCGGGATGGATTTATATTCCCGGAACGCCTGTCAGCTATCCGGTTGTGTATCCTGAGAATAATAATGAATATCTGGACAGAACCTTTGACGGACAGAAAAACTCGTGCGGATGTCTTTTTTTCGAGGCTTCCTATCCTCCGTTGTCTTCAAAGAATACAGTGATTTACGGACATAATATGAAGTCTGGAGAAATGTTTGGAAGCCTGAAAAAATACAGAGAGGAGGAATTTTTAAAGAAAAATAAAACAATTTATCTCTGCGTTGAGAAAGAATGGACAGAGTATCAGATTCAGAAGGTCTATCTGACGGACAGCAGAGATAAAAGTCCCTATGGGCCAGACGGAGGCGCTTCAGAAAAGACGCGGCTGACATTATCTACCTGCCATGGAAGAAAACAAAGACTGATCATCCAGGCAGAGAGGAATGGATGAAAAATAGAAATACAGGAACAAAGCAGACAAGCCGAGACAAAAATATAGAGACAAAAATTTTCCTCACCCTGTGTTGACATCTTATTTTAAAATTGATACAATAAATTACTATCACAAAGATGTTATTAATTAAACTTATTAATAAAGCTAATACGAAAGTGAGGAAAAATTAATGGGTACAATTATCGGTGATGGCATTACATTTGATGATGTCCTTCTGGTGCCGGCCTATTCAGAGGTTATTCCGAATCAGGTTGATCTCAGCACATACCTGACAAAAAAAATTAAGCTCAATATTCCGCTGATGAGTGCGGGCATGGATACTGTAACAGAGCACAGGATGGCGATCGCTATGGCAAGACAGGGCGGTATTGGTATCATCCATAAGAACATGTCCATCAAGGAACAGGCAGAAGAGGTGGACAAGGTAAAGCGTTCTGAAAACGGAGTCATCACAGATCCATTCTATTTATCCCCAGAGCATACATTAAAAGATGCAGATGAACTGATGGGAAAATTCCGTATTTCTGGTGTTCCGATTACAGAGGGAAGAAAGCTGGTAGGAATCATCACAAACCGCGATCTGAAGTTTGAGGAGGATTATTCCAAGAAGATTAAGGAGTGTATGACTTCTGAAAATCTGGTTACAGCTAAGGAAGGAACTACAATGCTTGAGGCGAAGAAAATTCTTGCCAAGGCCAGAGTGGAGAAACTTCCGATCGTAGATGACGACTTTAATTTAAAGGGTCTGATCACAATTAAGGATATTGAAAAGCAGATTAAATATCCTCTGTCTGCCAAGGACGCCCAGGGAAGACTTCTGTGCGGAGCCGCAGTAGGCATTACAGCAAATGTGCTGGAGCGTGTGGAAGCCCTTGTGAATGCAAAGGTTGACGTCGTTGTCTTAGATTCTGCCCACGGTCATTCTGCAAACGTAATCCACTGCGTGAAGATGATCAAGGAAGCCTATCCGGATGTACAGGTGATCGCTGGAAACGTGGCAACGGGAGAGGCGGCAAAAGCCTTAATTGAGGCTGGAGTTGACGCAGTTAAGGTTGGTATCGGACCTGGCTCTATCTGTACGACACGTGTGGTTGCGGGAATCGGCGTGCCGCAGATTTCAGCAATTATGGACTGCTATGCAGTGGCAAAGGAATATGGAATTCCTGTTATTGCAGATGGAGGAATCAAATATTCCGGAGATATTACAAAGGCGATTGCAGCAGGCGGAAGCGTGTGCATGATGGGTTCCCTCTTTGCAGGATGCGACGAGAGCCCGGGAACTTTCGAGCTTTATCAGGGAAGAAAGTATAAGGTATACCGCGGCATGGGATCGATTGCAGCCATGGAAAACGGCAGCAAGGATCGCTACTTCCAGACAGATGCCAAAAAGCTGGTTCCTGAGGGAGTGGAAGGCCGTGTCGCTTATAAGGGAATGGTGGAGGATACGGTATTCCAGCTTCTGGGCGGCCTGCGCGCCGGAATGGGCTACTGTGGAGCTTCCAATATCCCTACTCTTCAGGAGACAGGAAAGTTTGTCAAGATTTCTGCCGCTTCCCTGAAGGAAAGTCATCCGCATGATATTCACATTACAAAAGAGGCACCTAACTACAGCATTGAGCAGTAAAAAGGGACTTCTGACATAACAATCGCAGTTGGCAAAATACGCAGGTGATGCTTTTTAGCATCACCTGTTTTATCGCGGGAGAAGATGGCGGAAAAGGAGGGGGATTTTATGGAGAAACTAAGTGGGAGAGAGATGTGGAAGGATATCAGCCTTCTGCTTTTAGGCTCATTGATATATGGAATAGGAACCTACGTTTTTGTGGTACCTGCCAATATTGCGCCAGGAGGAGCTACCGGTGTGGCTTTAATGGTTAATTATGTGACAGGGCTTCCGGTAGGAATTCTGACACTTCTGCTGAATGTGCCGCTTTTAGCGCTGGCCTGGTTTTACCTCAGTAAGAAATTCGCCATATCCACAGCAGTAACTACGACACTCTGCTCATTGGTTCTGGATTTTGTGGTGCCGTTTATAGTGCCGGCTTATTCGGGAGATCGGCTTTTGTGCAGTCTTTACGGAGGCGTTATTGTAGGCGCGGGAATGGCCCTCATCTTTATAGCGGGAAGTACCACAGGAGGCACGGATATCCTGGGATATGTGCTTCAGAAGAAACGTCCCCACATATCCATTGGCCGGGCGCTCATGATTGTGGACGGCATTATTCTGGCCGTATCTATTTTTGTGTTTGGAAATATTGAGGCGGCTCTGTTCGGAATGATTGCGCTTTATGTACAGACGAAAGTCATTGATACAATTATTTACGGCGGAGAAGCGGGAAGCATGGCTACCATTATCACGTCCAATCCAGACGATATTTCTGATAAGGTGATTGGAGAGCTGGATCGGACGGCAACGCTGATTCCAGCCAGGGGAATGTACAGTAAGCAGGATACAAACGTGCTTCTCTGCACAGTCAGAAAATCTCAGTTCAGCCGTTTAAAGAAAATAGTATATGAAGCAGATCCCAATGCGTTTGTAATGGTGACAGATACGTCAGAGGTGTTTGGACTTGGATTTAAAAATTTTACAGAGTAGATGGAAGAAGTGTCTCTGCCGGAAGTTTATTCCGGCAGAGATTTTATCTTAGATTCATCTAAAAGAGAGCATGCCGAGACAGGGGGAGAAGCATGGAGAGAGACAGTTCCAGATATCTGGATGACGAGGGAACCCTCAGATATATGAGAGTCTACCAGTATTACCGCAGCCTGATAGAGGAGAAAAAATTGGAGGCAGGAGCAAAACTGCCCTCTATCAGAACCTGCTCGATGCAGCTTAATCTTTCCAGGACAACGGTGGAGACCGCGTATTTGATGCTGGCGGCGGAGGGGTATATTGCGGCAAAGCCGCAGAGCGGATATTATGTGACAAATTTAGGACAGACCAGGCGGACGGAAAGCCGGCAGCAGACAAGGAAAAAGAAAAAAGAGCTGTTATTTGACTTCTCCTCCTCCAGGGTGGATCGGGAAAGCTTCCGGTTTGAGGTCTGGAGAAGATATGTGAAGAGCGCTCTGCGCCAGGATGAGCGTCTCCTGTCTTATGGAGAGCCTCAGGGTGAGGGAGAACTGAGAGAAGAGCTGTCGCGGTATTTGAGAAGGCACAGAAATGTGGTCTGCACACCGGAACAGATAGTAGTGGGAGCGGGAGTCCAGAGTCTTCTGCATATCTTATGTCCCATGATCCGGGAAAGGCATCAGGTGCTGATGAACAATGAGAGCTTCCATCAGGGGCGCACAGTGTTTGAAGATTATGGCTTTTTGGTGTCAGGGATGGAAAGCGGCCGGGAGGAGCTGCCGGCAGACAGTATTTTTTATCTCACTCCATCCCAGATTACCAGCTGGGGAGAGGTGATGGGAATCGGAGAGCGGACGAAGCTGATAAAGACGGCTGTGGAAAAGAATCTGCTTTTGATCGAGGATGATTATAACAGCGAATTCAGCTACTATAATCGGCCGGCTCCATCTCTTCAGGGATTGTCAGGCGGAAAGGGAGTCGTTTATATGGGAACCTTTTCCAGGATGCTTCTCCCGTCCATCCGCATGAGCTTTATGGTGCTTCCGCCAGAATTACTGCCCGTTTATCAGAAAAGAGGAGAGTTTTATAACCAGACGGCCTCCAAGGCAGAACAGATTGCGCTGTGCCAGTTTATCAGGGACGGACACTTGGAAGCTCAGATAAGAAAATCGAGGCGGCTTTACCTTCAAAAGGCAAAACTTTTGTGTGAGGATATTCAGGAACTGTTTGGAGAAAAGGCAAAGGCATATCCGGGAGAAGCGGGCTTCCTGGTTCTTGCAGAACTTCAGACAGAACTTTCTGGAGAAGAAATCAGGCAGAGGGCAGAGGAAGCAGGCGTAGGGGTGAGAACGGTTGACGAGAAGGAGTGGAACAGAGCGTTTCCTTCAAGAGATTTTTCGCCGGATTCTGCAGAGACTGCTATGGGCCCGCCAATCCGCCGCATTCTTCTGTCCTGCGCCTCTGTTCCGGCTGAACACTATAAAGAGGCTCTGCTTCGCCTGAAACAGAGCCTGGGTATGCAGCTGCAGTAAAGCTTTTTTAACGGTCTTCCTCTCCCTGTCCGTCTGCATGGGGGAGGCGCGTGCGGATCAGCCGCTTTTTCAGTTCAGAGAAGCTGAAGGGAATCAGGGGATAAATGTAGCTTTTTCCGGCGATGGTCTTATTAAAGACCAGGGCGAGGAAGCAGAGTACAGTACCCAGAACGAATCCCCACAGATTGAAAAATGCTGTTATAATCAGCAGAAAGACGCGCATGAATTTCAGGGCATAGCCCAGCTCATAGCTGGCCTGGGAATAGTTGGCCACCGTGACAAAGGCCATGTACAGCATGGTTTCGCTGTTGAACCAGCCGGATTTCACAGAATACTCTCCCAGCACAATGCCTGCGATCACACTTAGAGGAGTGGTCAGCATGCTGGGAGTGTTGACTGCAGCCAGACGCAGTCCGTCAATGGCAAATTCCAGAATGAGCAGCTGGAAAATCAGCGCCACATGAACCTCATCGGACAGCCGGATAAATTCCAGCCAGCTGGGAATCCAGTCTGGGTTCTGCATAAACAGAAGCCACACAGGAGTCAGAAACAGGGTGAGAAATGAGATCACCATTCTGGAAACGCGCAGATAGGTTCCGGTCAGAGGCGGGAAATAATAGTCGTCCGCTTCCTCCACAATATCAAAAATCGAGGAGGGAAGAATCATGGCAGCAGGCGAGTTGTCCACCAGAATGACAAGGTTTCCCTCCAGAATAGAGGCGGCAGCTGTGTCAGGCCGCTCAGAAAAACGGAATTTTGGGAAAGGGTTAAACCATTTATGAGGATAAATACACTCTGCCAGGCTTTCCTGGTTCATGGTAAGCGCGTCCACATGAAGGCGTTCAATCCGCTTTTTGATAGTGCTTAAAAGATCCTGATCCACCCGTCCTTCCATGTAGCAGAGGGCGATGTCTGTGTGGGATTTGCTGCCGGCCTGCATTACTTCTATGGTCATCTGCGGATCCCGGATGCGGCGGCGTATCAGGGCGGTATTAAACACCAGAGTTTCCACAAAGCCGTCTCTGGAACCGCGCAGAACCTTATCCTTGTCAGGCTCAGCCACGCCTCTGGCCGGATAGGTGCGGCAGTCGATGGCAAAGCATTTGCTGTATCCGTCCACAAAAAGGCAGGGAACGCCGGACAGGACCTGGACCGCGATTTCGGCGTCGTCTGTCAAAAGATCCACTTCTCCGTAGGGAATAAACAGCTTGGAAAACTCATGGGCTGTCTGGGGAACCGCGTCAGGCTTCAGGGAGGTAAAGCCCTGGAGAATCCGAAGGAGGGTATCGTCCTTGGCAAAGCCGTCTACAAAATAAACGCAGGCGTCCCGCCCTCCGATCTGAATGACCCGGTACACTACATCAAAGTTTTCGTTGACCCGCAGAAGCTGATGAAAATGGCGCAGATTAGCGTCCAATTTATTAGAAATTTCCATAAGATAAAAAAGCTCCTCTCAAAATCTGGTTTCTCTACAGTATTCCCAGATGGATGAAAAATATAAGCGCTTCAATAAGGACTTTTGCCCTTGCATATTCAGGCAGGGCGAACAGGCGGGATGAATCAGAAGTCTGGCGGCTGGATTGTGAAAAATTGTGCAAAATGACAAAAAACAAAGTTGACACAAGGGGATAAAAGTGCTATATTTAACAAAGCAAAACTATTTAATGTATCGGTTGATGAACGTGACCGGGAAGAGCCGTTTTCTAGGGGGAGAAGCGGTTCTTTTTTTCTTTATTTAATTAAAAACAGGAGGGAGAGGGATGTGGGATACATCCCTTTATTTGATGATGAAGACAGAAAAAATGGAAGAATTTGAGAGAACGGGACTCCTTCTGGGATCAGAGGGGCTTGCGAGGCTTGGAACCAGCACAGTGGCTGTGTTCGGAGTGGGAGGAGTGGGTTCCCACTGTATTGAGGCCCTGGCCAGAAGCGGAGTGGGAAGACTGATTTTAGTGGACAGCGACGTAGTCTCCAGAAGCAATATCAACCGCCAGAGCGTGGCGTTTCAGGAGACCATTGGAACATTTAAGACAAAGGTGATGGAGGAGATTATCCGTCAGATCAGTCCGGAGACAGAGGTTATTACCATCGAAGCCTTTGTGCTTCCTGAAAACCTGGAAAAGCTTCTTTCAGAAGTGGAGGGAACGATTGATTATATAGTGGACGCCATTGATACGGTGGCCGCAAAGCTGGCTCTGGCAGAATATGCAAAAGAGCACGGCATTCCCCTTATCGCCTCCATGGGAACGGGGAATAAGCTCCATCCAGAGCTGTTTCAGATCGCAGATATTTCGGAGACCTCTGTGTGCCCGCTGTGCCGTGTGATGCGCAGGGAGCTGAAAAAGAGGGGAATTGAGCGGCTGAAGGTGCTTTATTCCCGGGAAACTCCCATAAAGCCCAGGGAGCAGACAGAGCAAAGCAGTGAATCCGGACTGGAGGAGCCGGAGAAAATAGAGGGAACGGCTCCCAGAAAGAGGGCGGTGCCGGGAAGCGTTTCCTTCGTTCCTCCCGCCGCCGGCATGATGCTTGCAGGCTGCGTGATCCGAAGCCTGGCAGGAATAGATGACAATTTGTAAGAGTAATGGTATACTGAAAACCAACAGAGGAAGACAGACAGGTTCCCCAGTAAATCAATGAATCATACAACAAGGAGACAGACTATGAGAGATGGTTTTTTACGCGTGGCGGCGTCCACGCCGGAGGTAAAAGTAGCAGATGTGCAGTTTAACCGGGAAGAGATCTGCAGGAAGATTCAGGAGGGAAGGAAGAACGGAGTCAAGATTATGGTTTTTCCAGAGCTGTGCCTGACTGCCTACACCTGCGGCGATTTGTTTCTGCAGAAGTCTCTTTTAACGGCAGTGAAGCGTGAGCTGAAGGCGCTGACAGACTTCACAAAGGGAAGCGATATGCTGGTATTTGCAGGGCTTCCCTGGGAGTACAATCATAAGCTTTACAATACAGCGGCGGCGATTCAGGACGGAAGGCTGTTAGGCATCGTTCCGAAGCTGTGGATTCCTAATTATGGAGAGTTCTACGAACGCCGTCATTTTAATCCCTGGGAGTCTGGAAATGTGACGGTAGAGTTTGACGGCCAGAAGGTTCCTATGGGAACAAAGCTTCTGTTCGCCTGCAAAAATGCAGAAAATCTTGTGGTAGGGGCTGAGGTGTGCGAGGATGTGTGGGTATTAAATCCGCCCAGCAGCGCCCATGCGGCCGCAGGCGCTACCGTGATTGTCAACTGCTCTGCCAGCGATGAGACTACGGGAAAGGCTGATTACAGGAGAAGTCTGATTTCAGGACAGTCAGCCAGACTTTTATGCGCTTACGTCTACGCCAACGCGGGAGAGGGAGAGTCCACCCAGGATTTAGTGTTCGGAGGACAGAATATTATTGCGGAAAACGGCACAGTCTTAAAAGAGTCCAGACGTTTCTGCAGCGAGACGATTGTCTGCGACATTGACCTGGAGCGTCTGGAGTGCGAGAGAAGAAGAATGACCACCTACCAGACGGAGGGGCGGGCAGATTATGAGATTATAGAATTTGAGCTGAAGGATGAGAAGGCGGAGCAGGAAAAAGAGTATTCCCATCTGGAACGGTTTGTAGATCCGTCTCCGTTTGTACCGGGCAGTGACGCCGAGCGGGCGAAACGGTGTGAGGAGATCCTGATGATCCAGGCTATGGGACTGAAAAAGCGTTTGGTTCACACTCACTGCCAGAACGCGGTGGTGGGAATTTCAGGCGGTCTTGACTCCACCCTGGCTCTTCTGGTGACAGTGAAGGCCTTCGAGATGGCCGGCCTTCCAAAGGAAAAGATTTATTCTGTCACCATGCCCTGCTTTGGAACCACAGACAGAACTTACCATAACGCCTGCCTGCTGACGAAGAAGCTGGGAGCCACACTTCTGGAGGTGGACATTAAGGACGCCGTAAACATCCATTTCCGCGACATTAACCACGATCCGTCTGTCCACGATGTGACCTACGAAAATTCTCAGGCCAGAGAGAGGACCCAGGTTCTCATGGATATTGCCAACCAGACGGGAGGCATGGTAATCGGAACGGGAGATATGTCGGAGCTGGCTCTCGGATGGGCTACCTACAATGGCGACCATATGTCCATGTACGGGGTGAACGCTTCTGTGCCGAAGACTCTGGTCCGCCATCTGGTCCGCTACTATGCGGATACCTGCGGGGAGGAGGAGCTGAAAGCGGTGCTGCTCGATATTCTCGATACCCCGGTAAGCCCTGAGCTGCTTCCTCCGGAGGACAACGGAACCATTGCCCAGAAGACGGAGGATCTGGTGGGCCCCTATGAGCTTCACGATTTCTTCCTCTACTATGTGTTAAGATACGGCTATCAGCCGGGAAAAATTTACCGTCTGGCTCTGTACGCCTTCCAGGGAACGTATGACAGAGAGACAATTCTCAAGTGGCTGAAGGTATTCTACAGAAGATTTTTCAACCAGCAGTTTAAGCGTTCCTGCCTTCCGGACGGACCGAAGGTAGGATCCGCCGCCGTTTCTCCGAGGGGAGATCTGAGAATGCCCAGCGACGCAGTCAGCCGCC
>ERZ779820.331-NODE-331-length-33041-cov-6.487237_pt1 | contig 33041 bp, 32 predicted proteins | sample MGYA00511563_ERZ779820 | MGnify/ENA primary metagenome ERZ779820 (study PRJEB29588, sample SAMEA1964852) | human gut metagenome | biome: human gut; feature: human-associated habitat; material: faeces | place: Denmark | collected 2008/2010 ...
CTACCGTAAGTGTTCTGCCGGCAAGTTCCATTGAATAACTTTTGTACATGTCATTTCTCCTTTTCGGTTTTACTATTTCAAACTTGCAGAACCCCGAAACTACTGAACAAAGCAGGCAACTCCTGCGCTCTTCAGTGGTCCCGGTAAAAAGTCCTGCAACACAATAAAAAGAAGAGCGGAATATAGCACTCCGCTCTTCGATTACAATTATTTTCTGAGACCTAAACGCTCGATTAAAGAACGATATCTCTCAATATCGATATTCTTTAAGTATGATAATAATCCACGTCTCTGACCGATCATCTTAAGCATACCTCTTCTGGAATGATGATCCTTTGGATTCTGCTTTAAGTGCTCAGTAAGCTCCTGAATTCTTGCAGTAAGAACAGCTACCTGAACTTCTGGTGAACCAGTGTCGTTTGGTGTTCTTCCATACTCATTGATAATTGCCTGTTTCTTTTCTTTTGCGATCATTTTTTGATCCTCCTTCATATTCTTATAATACCCGATAATCAGTAAAAGGTCGGAGTGTCCATCTACCGAATATGGGCTAAACCATACTAAAACAATATACCATAGCTTTGGTATGTTGTAAACAACTTTTTAATTTAAATAACGAGCAACGCAAATCGGTGTACGATAATATGCGCTCGAAAGAAAACCATGCATATTCCTATGAGTTGGAATATTTAATTGGAGGACATGAAGAAGAACGAAAGAATTTAGAAGAGGTAGTCAACAGACTGCTATTGTATCGCTGTGCTTCGAATGTCACATATTTACTGTCGGACAGAGAAAAAATGTTACAGTCCGAGACAATCGCTGCTGCATTAGCTGGCTTTACCGGAAATCCGGCAATCATTAAGACGGTACAGATCGCGGTTGTCGGTGCATGGGCATATATCGAAAGTATCCAGGATATCAGGGCATTGCTCATGGGAGGAAAAATTGCGCTGGTGAAGTCAAAAGAGCAGTGGACGACAGATTTGGCGCATCTATTACAGTCGTTTCAAAGCCAGACAAGGGCAAAAGAATGCAGCAATGGTCTAACATATCAGGATTATTTAAAGCAGATTTTATTTTTTGCAAAGGATGGAACATTATCCTGCCGCATGCTCAATGTAATGGAGCAGGACTTGATTCAGAATGAGGAATATAAAGATTGCAGAATGGATCATATGATCGTTTGTTTCAGGTGTGAGGTGGAATTTGCGGCAGAACCTCTTTTTTCCAGGCTGTCTTTTATAAATAGTGAAAAATTAAAACAATATCATGCACGAAACATTGTTGTTGATCCTGTGATGGTGGCAACAAGTGGTGCCAAACTTATTAGTGATGAAGCTATTGATACTTTAAAAGAAAATCTTTTCCCACTAGCAACCGTCTTAACACCAAATATTCCAGAAGCAGAAGTATTATCAGGTTTAAAAATCAATAACGAAAAAGAAATGTTAGAAGCAGCTAAATATATTGGAGATCATTATCATTGTGCTGTATTGCTTAAAGGTGGGCATCAAATCAATGATGCCAATGATTTACTTTATAAAGAAGAAAAATATCAATGGTTTAAAGGAAAACGCATTAATAACAATAATACCCATGGAACAGGATGTACTTTATCAAGTGCGATTGCCTCTTATCTAGCAAGAGGTGAAAACCTTGAAAATGCAGTTAAAAAAGCTAAAGATTATATTTCAGGAGCACTTGCAGCAATGCTTGATTTAGGACAAGGTCAAGGTCCAATGGATCATGGCTATGTTTTAGATAAAAAAGATTAGACGAATTAGTTATTTTATAGGTATAATAGTGACGGGTGATGAAAATGAATTATTATGAAGAAGCCTTGAAATTACATGAAAAACATCAAGGAAAAATACATACGGAATTAAATTGTGAAATTAATACAATGGATGATATGTCTGTTGTTTATACGCCAGGGGTTGCTGAACCCTGTCGTAAGATTGCTGAAAATGAAGAAGATGTTTATCGTTATACAACAAAATCAAATACCATTGCTGTTGTTTCTAATGGAACAGCTGTTTTAGGTCTTGGTAATATTGGAGCAAAAGCTTCTATTCCAGTTATGGAAGGAAAAGCAGCATTATTTAAAAAATTCGGTAATGTTAATGCGGTACCTATTTGTCTAGATACACAAGATAAAGAAGAATTGATTCAAACAGTAAAAAATATTGCACCATGTTTTGGGGGAATCAACTTAGAAGATATTGCTTCTCCAGATTGCTTTGAAATCGAAGAAAGATTGGATCAAATGTTAGATATTCCAGTTTTTCATGATGATCAACATGGAACAGCAGTCGTTGTCTTAGCGGCTCTTTATAACGCTTTAAGAGTGACAAAAAAAGATATCAAAGATATTACAGTTGTTTTAAATGGACCAGGTGCTGCAGGAACGGCCATTATTAAAATGATGTATACGGCAGGTGTTGGCAAAATTATTGCAGTTGATGAATTTGGTATTTTATATAAAGAAAGAAAAGAAGGACTTATTCCTCATAAACGTGCTTTATGTGATATTACAAATCCTAATAATATGCAAGGAACACTTGCTGATGCTTTAAAAGGAGCAGATGTTTTTGTGGGTGTTTCTAAACCAAATCTTGTTACAGATGAAATGGTTCATTCTATGAATGAAGATCCAATTATCTTTGCGATGGCTAACCCTGAACCAGAAATTACTTATCAAAAAGCAAAAGCTGCAGGGGCAAGAGTGGTAGGAACAGGGCGTTCAGATTATCCAAACCAAATCAATAACGTACTTGCTTTCCCTGGTATTTTCAAAGGAGCGTTAGAAGCAAGAGTTCCTTCAATTACACCAGAAATGAAAGTCGCTGTTGCTAAAGCAATTGCTGATACAATTAGTGATGAAGATTTAAATGAAGAAAATATCATGCCTAAAATCTTCAATAAAGATGTCACAATTGCAGTCGCAAATGCAATCAAACAATTTACAAAATAGAGTTCATAATGTACTCTATTTAGACTGTTGACAAATAAAATGTTAACAGTCTTTTCTTTATTTCTTTAAAAACTGAAAATTATTTGACAATATAATTACTGTCGTAAGTGACTACACTCCAATTAAGCAAAATTTGTGGCCTTACGATTTTTTATTTTCTGACAATTATCACCTAAAAATGATATAATTAAGGAGCTTAATTGGAGGAATAAATAGGGCAATGGCTAATCGCGCAAATATATAATGTGATGGAATTATTATGAGTACTTTAGATGACTTAGTACTACAAGATCATTTGGTTAGAACACTGGAAGCTACGATAGACTGGAAATTCATCTATCCGTTAGTAAAATCACTTTATAGTGATTTTGGCAGACGTTCTATTGATCCTGTGGTACTTTTTAAAATGATTCTTATTGGTATCAATTCTATGAGAAAGACCTGAGAAGAAATCAAGGTCAATATGGCTTATAGATGGACTAAGCCAAAAGAAGAATGGATAAAGGATATAAATCCTATCATCGTTGATAAGACCAACTATTATTTGAATGTCTTCAAGGCTCTCAAAGTATTCGAAGGTCACATGCAAGCACACTGTTTAATTCCCTCAAAATGGTGGTTCTACTACAAAATGTGGGGAACCTATACTATTGAGAAGTATGTAGAATACCACATGCATAGAAATAAGGTTGATATGGGAAAATGCATTCAAAAATTTAAAGAACTAGGTATAGCATTCTACACAAAAAAGAGATTAAAGAAAATGGACGATTCTTTATCAAGATAGTCCATACATAAATTAAATAAGTAGAAAATTGGTAAGCCGTATGCATTAATAGTGCACGTACGGTTTGATAAGTGGCTAGCCTAGTGATAGGTTAGCCTACTTTCTTAAGCATCTTACGTTTAGTAGAAGAAGGAATATTCAATTGTTGTCTATACTTGACAATAACACGACGTGAACAATGTAATTCTAATTCCTCTAGTTTTTTGAGAATCTGATTATCTGAAAGTGGGTGTTCTTTATCTTCATTATCTACTAACTCAACAATAGCCTTTTTAATAGAATCACTGCTATCTCCTGAAGCAGTTTGAGAAACAAGAAGTTTTTTAAGAGGATAAACCTCACCATTAAAGCTATAGTACTTATTATTTAAAGTACGTGAAATAGTAGATTCATGGAATCCTGTCTCACTTGCAAGCTGTGATAAAGTACATGGATATAATTCATCATCATATAAGAAATATCCACTTTGTATATTTACTAACGCATTTGCGACAATAAGAACAGTTTGATTTCTCTTTGTCATATTCTCCATTAAGAAATGTGCCTCATTAAAATAAGCTTTCATATTCTCATCATTCTTTACTTTCTCATATAGAATGTCATTCACCATGAGAGCAGGCTGATTAATAGGTGTAATAGTAATATCTGAATTCTCTACTTCAATGAGTATATCAGGAGATACATAGTCATCATGAGATGTATTATACATATTACAAGGGAATGGATTACAAGAACGTATTTCATAGAATAAATGATCTATTTCTTTTTTATTTAATCCTGTTGTTTGTTTAATAAGTGAATAATTCTGAGTTAAGATGACATCTTGATAATCTCTAAATAGTGTATAGGTTTTAGTTTTATTATTATTTTTTAACTGAATAAGAATAGAATCAATTGCATCAGAGGCACCCACACCATTAGGCTCAAATGAACGTAATATATTTAAATGCGCATCAAGCATATCTTGATCGATATGAAGGTCACTCATATATTGATCGAGAGGATAAGATAAGAATCCACTATCATCCAATGATTCAATCAGATATGTCATTACATCTTCATTATAAGGATGTGTATAGGCATATAACTGATAATAGAGATCATCTTTTAAAGAACGTTTATTAGAAATACTTTCAATAAACTGCTGATTATCATAATTCTTTGATGATTTTAATTCTAAAAAAGGATTCGTTTCTAGTATATCCTGTATTACTTTGTTGATATCATCAATGTTGTCAGTTAAGAAATCTAAGGATTTTAATAGTTTTTGATTCAATTTTAAAGTTTGTTTCAATGTTTGAATATATTGCATTTTCTGTTTCATGTTCATCACCTCTCATCAATATATAGCAAAATTCGTGCCAATTAATGTTTAGGTATTTACTTGAATAGTATACCGAATAACTATTGTTGCGTACAAGTTTTATTTGTTTTATGATGAATAATGAGGTGATTTCATTGGAAGAAAAAATAATGTTGTTGATTAATGGAAAAATGGATCAAAATTCATATGATGAATGTCAATCCACCCAATTATCAAAAGAATTAAAACTAAGTAGAAATCAAGTGATAAGATTATTAAATGAACTTTTTAATGAGAAAAAACTTATTAAAATTAAAGCAAGTCCTATCTTATATCTTTCAAGAGCTTCTCTTGAAAGTAAATATAAGAAGAAACTTTCGTCAGATGAATACAAATCATTGGATGAATTGGAAGCTGAATTAAACAATCAGACAGAGTTACAGAACTTTGAAAAGCTTATTGGGTCTAATGAAAGTATGTATCAGATTGTTGAGAAGATTAAGGCAACAGTAGCATATCCACCAGTTGGATTACCAATGTTGTTTTATGGACCAACTGGTACGGGTAAATCATTTATGGCTAAACTTACGTATGAATATTGTGTAGATACGGGCTTAATTGATGCGTCTAAGAATTTTGTACAGGTGAACTGTTCAGAGTATGCTAATAACCCAGAACTACTCACAGCAAACCTATTTGGCTATAAGAAGGGTGCATTTACTGGTGCAGATAGCGATAACTTAGGTTTATTACATTTTGCGGATGGTGGTGTATTATTCCTAGATGAAGTGCATTGTTTAAATGCGGAATGCCAAGAAAAACTATTCCTTTATATGGACCAGGGAATCTATCACTTAGTAGGTGATAATAATAAGTGGTATAAATCAAAATGTAGAATTATATTTGCAACAACAGAAGTACCACAAAAAGCATTATTAAAAACATTCCTTAGACGTATTCCTGTTATTCTTACAATTCCATCTCTTGCCCAAAGAGGAGAAAATGAAAAGCTGGAACTCATGTATAACTTCTTAAAGAATGAAGAGAAGCGTATCAACAAAACAATTCTTATTTCATCTAATGTCTATGAGTTGTTACTGAATCATACATTTGTAGGTAATATTGGTGAACTGACTAATACGATTCAGGCAAGCTGTGTGAGTGCATTATATAAAAGTAATTCAGATACGTTAGAAATTCATGCTTATGATTTACCTGACAGTATTAGAAATAGTATAGATGTCTCTTCTATGATTATGAAGAAACATAAGCTTGTGTCTCTTAATACACTTCTTCCTGTATCAGATCAGGGTATCATTAAAAATTTTTATCAATCATTAATTAATATAAAGAGAGATACTTCATTTGCGATAAATGCACAGAATACTGTAGATAGATATTTTGAAAAATTAATCTTTAATGATAATCGTGCAGGGTCAATTGATTATCTTACTAACTATCTAGAAAAGATATTTAATAATATCACTGAACATTATGGCTTTAGGACTTCACATAATGAGTTGATAGCACTCGCTACATATATCTCAGAATTCTCTAAGAATACATATTTGACTAATAACTGGATCAATGAGAATTATGATGAAGTGAAGAACTTAAAGAAATATCTTAAACTTGAATTTCATCGTGAATATGAAATAGGACAGGATGTTTCTCATTACTTAAAGAATAATATGAATCAGGATATTGATGACTTTGTAGAGTGTATTATCTGTATTTGTATGATTAAGTACTTTGTACATTCTGGTGAAGATCTCACAATTGCGATTATTATTGCGCATGGTTATTCAACTGCAAGTTCTATTGCGGAAGCAGCCAATAGAATGTTGAATAGTTATATATTTGATGCAATAGATATGCCATTAGATGTGGATGTACAAGCTATTACAAGAAAGATTAATGATTATATTGCATATGTTGGTAATATTTCAAAGCTTTATTTATTAGTTGATATGGGTTCTCTTGAAGAAATATATCAAGGATTAGATACAAGTAATGCGGATATTGCCTTAGTAAACAATATTAATACTAAATGTGCGTTAGAAATAGGACAGGGAATTAAACTTAATAAAACAGTGACTGAAGTCATTGATTCTATTCTTAAGGAAAACATCTATAAAACACATGTAGAACTTAAGAAAAAGAAAGAACCTATTGTAATCTGTTCTTGTGCATCAGGATTAGGTGCAGCGCATAAGATCAAAGAAATTTTATTCAATTCTTTACCTGAAGATACTAATCTAAAGATTATTACTTATGATTATCCTGCTTTAATACGTAAACAGGTTTATGACCAGTTAATGAATGATTATGAGGTTGTATGTGTTATTGGAACACTTGATCCTAACATTGAATCTATGAAGTATATTGGTATACAGGAATTGATCATTAATGAAGGTCAAAATGCGATAGAGATATACTTTGGAAAGTATATGAAAAAAGAACAGATGGAGATATTTGAAAAGAATATCTTACGTAATTTCACATTATCCAATGTCATGAATAACTTAACTATATTAAATCCGGATAAACTACTTGAACATGTTGCGAAAGCAATTGACCATCTACAGAATATCTTACATAAAAGATTTAAAAATAGAACATGCTTTGGGTTATATGTTCATATCTGCTGTCTTGTAGAAAGATTAGTTACAAGACAGGCTATTTCAAACTTTACTGATCAAGACTTTAAAGAAAAGCATCAAGAGTTTATAGATCAAGTAAATATCTCAATGAAAGAAGTTAAGACATACTACAACGTTGAGATTCCAGATGAAGAAGTAGAATATATATACAATTATATTATTAATGATTAGTGTGCTATTAATTGGCACACTTTTTGCTTGAGTATAAGTGGAAGTTAGTTGTACAGATTGAACGTATTGATCTCTAAACTGGCACGAAGCTTGCTTGGGTATAAGTGGAAGTTAGTTGTACAGATTGAACGTATTGATCTCTAAACTGGCACGAAGCTTGCTTGGGTATAAGTGGAAGTTAGTTGTACAGATTGAATGTATTGATCTATAAACTGGCACGAAGCTTGCTTGAGTATAAGTGGAAATCAGTTGTACAGATTAAGCGAAAGAATTTATAAACTGACATGAAGCTTGAACTTAAATGAAAAAGAAAGGAGTGTAGAGAATATGGCAAAAATCATACTTGCATCACATGGAGGATTATCTAAAGGAATGAAAGATTCAGTTTCTATGATTGTTGGAGATTTAGCTAAGGATATAGAAACATATAGCTTGCTTCCTGGACAAAATCCTGAAGACTTTTATCAAGAAGTTTTGAAAGAAGCAAAAGAGTGTGAAGAACAAATCTTAATCTTATGTGATATTAAAGGTGGAAGTGTTCACACAGCATTATCTAAACTTGCAGTATTAGATAATGTAATGGTCTTCTCAGGAATGAACATGGGACTAGTATTAGATGCAGTAATGAAAGGCTTGAATGGAAAACTTGAATTAGCAGAAGCGAACGATTTGATCGAAGCAGCTAAAGATGGAATGACTGTTATGAATGGAATGACAAGCGAAGATGATGAAGATTTCTAATAGGAGGAGAAGAAAATGATTAAATTATTAAGAGTGGATCACAGATTGTTACATGGTCAAGTTGCTTTTTCTTGGAAAAATGCAGTTGAAGCAGATTGTATCTTAATTGCGTGTGATGCAGTTATGAAAGATGATTTAAGAAAAACATCAATCAAGATGGCAAAGCCAAGTGGTGTGAAATTAGTTATTAAAAGTATGGATGATGCAGTAAAGGCAATCAATAGTGGTGTTACAGACAAATATAAATTATTTACTGTAGTTGAATCTATTAAGGATGCTGAAAGATTATGTAAAGAGTGTAACATCAAAAAATTAAATCTTGGTGGTACTAAGGCAACTGCTGAAACTCGTAATATTTCTAAAGCAATGAATATTACACCAGCAGAAGAAACAATTTTAAAAGGATTATGTGAAGCAGGTGTGGATGTAACAATTCAGATGGTTCCAGAAGATAATCCAGTAAATGTAGAAAAAGTTTTATAGGAGGAGAAATATGTTACTACAAGCAATTTTACTTGGCTTGGTAGCAATGCTTGGAAATGCTGAGTATTTGTTCGGTACAAGTTTGCTATCAAGACCATTGGTTATGGGTACTTTAACAGGTATTGTACTTGGTGATATTCAAACAGGTGTTACTCTAGGTGCAACATTAGAATTAGCATTTATGGGAGCTTTCTCAATCGGTGCTAGTATTCCACCTGAAATGATTTCAGGAACTGTATTAGGAACAGCTTTCACAATTACAACAGGAGCTGGACCAGAAACTGCATTAACTGTAGGTTTACCAGTTGCTTCACTAGTATTAATCGCAAAGAACGTTGGAATGGTATTCATCTTACCTCCATTTGTTCACAAAGCAGATAAATATGCAGCTGAAGGAAATATGGCTGGAGTTGCTAGAATGCACTTATTAGGTGGATTATTCGGTGTTAACTTAATTATCGGTGTAATCGTGGCATGTGGTTACTATGCTGGTGGACCTGCTGTACAGGCTTTATTAAATGTCATTCCTACATGGATTTCAAATGGTTTACAAATCACAATGGGCTTATTACCTGCAATTGGGTTCGGTTTATTATTAATGATGATTATGGAAAAAGACGTTGCATGTTTCTTCTTCTTAGGATTTGCATTAAGCGTATACTTAAAGATTCCAGTAACAGCAATCGCAATCTTTGGAGTTATCATTGCTATCGTATTAACTCAGTTACGTAGTAATTCAGCTCAAACAGCTATAGAAGGAGGAGTGGATGAAGATGACGACTTCTAATAAATTAACTAAAAAAGAATTAAATCAAGTATTCTGGCGTTCATTCGGTTTGGAATGGTCTTGGAACTATGAAAGACAAATGAATATGTCATACTGCTATAGTATGTTACCAGTTATCAAAAAGTTATATCCAAATAAAGAAGACCAGGTTGCAGCTATGAAGCGTCACTTGGAATTCTTCAATACAACGCCACAATTGGCAACATTAATCTTAGGTATTAGTGCTGCTATGGAAGAAAGTAACGCAAATGATCCTGAATTTGATACAGAAAGTATCAACAGTGTAAAAGTTTCATTAATGGGACCTTTAGCTGGTATTGGTGATTCATTCATCTGGGGAACATTACGTATTATCGCTACTGGTGTGGGTCTATCATTAGCAAATCAAGGAAATATCTTAGGACCTATCTTATTTTTATTAATCTTCAACCTTCCAGCTCAGGGATTACGTTATTATTTAATGAATACTGGTTATAAATTAGGTAGTGGATTCTTGGCTAAGATCCAACAAAATGGATTAATGTCAAAACTTACTTATGCAGCAAGTGTTGTAGGATTGATGGTTGTTGGTGGTATGACTGCTGAAAACGTAGCAATCAGTTTCCCATTGAAGTTTGGTTCTGGTAATGAAGCAACTACATTAAATGATGTATTCAATAATATCATGCCTGGTTTAATGCCATTATTATTCACATTACTAGTTTACTACTTATTGAAAAAGAAAAATGTTAAGACAACTACATTGTTATTAATCTGTGTTGTGATCGGATTGATCGGAGCATTCTTTGGTATCTTAGGTTGTTAATAAATTTAAAATAAATGGAGGAAAAGAAAATGGAAATGATTAAATTTAATGAACAGGAAAAAATCGATAGCGTAAATGGCGCATTAGCTCTACGCCCTCAGATCAACGAAATCGTTGATGAAATCTGCGAACGTGGATATTCAAACATCTGCTGGTTAGGTGTTGGTGGTACTTGGGCAAGTGCTATGCAGGCTACAGTACATATGAAAGAAATGAGTGCTATTGAAACTTGGGCAGAAAATGCTGCTGAATACTTAACTACAGGAAACAAACGTATTACTAAAGATACAGTTGTTATTATCTCTTCTGTAACTGGAAACACTAAAGAAGTAGTTGATGCTATCAAAAAGATCAAAGCTGAAGTTGGTTCTACAGTTATCTCATTTGTAGATGCTAAAGAAGCTATCTTATTAGATTTAGGAGACTACAAGATTTCTTACCCAGTTAACGAACAGTTAAAGTTCTTCATGGTTGCTGACCGTTTCATGTTCAACAATGGTGAATTAGAAGACTATGAAGATATGTATGCTGAATTTGACAAATACTTAGCAGAAGCTTTAGTAGAAGTTGAAAAGAAAGCTGAACCATTTGCTGTTGAATTCGCTAAAAAACACTGGAATGATGAAATGCACTACTTTGTAGGTGCTGGAAATCAATGGGGTGCTACTTACTCATATGCAATGTGCTATTGGGAAGAACAGTTATGGTTAAAAACTAAATCAATCACATCAAATGAATTCTTCCACGGTATGTTTGAAATCGTAACTAAAGAAACTCCAGTTACTATCTATATTGGTGAAGATGCTCAACGTCCATTATCTGAACGTGTAGCTAACTTTATTCCAAGAATTTGTGAAAACTACACAATCATCGACTCTAAAGATTACGAATTAAAGGGAATTAGTGAAAAATATCGTAAACACTTATCTCACCATGTAATGCATGCTGTAAACAACAGAATCGATGTTCATATGGAAATCGAAACTCGTCACCCTATGGAAATCCGTCGTTACTACAGAAGATTAGAATACTAAAATATAAGGGGTGGATTCATTCCACCTTTTATATATTAATAATTGGGGGTATATTATGAATAAATTAACAATGCTTGATTATGTTAAAGAAACACCAGACGTATTAAAAACAAATATTGAACAATATACTACACTCGTTGATCCATTGATGAAAGAAGTGCAACAAAAAGAAATAAAACGTATTTTACTTGTTGCTTCTGGATCAAGTCATAATGCTTGTTATTGTGCGAGAAGTTTTGTGGAAAAAGTAAGTGGTTTAGAAGTAAGAGTCATTACGCCATATACATTTACGTATTATGAAAATGACATTAAAGAGAGCGACTTAGTTTTAGTGGTTACACAGAGTGGGTTAAGTACAAATGCAATAGAAGCATTAAAAATCATAAAGAAAAAAGAATGTAGAGCTATTTGTTTAACAGGAAATAAAAACAGCGATGTAAAAGATGTTGCGGATGTTGTGATTGAATATGGTGTTGGTGAAGAATTAGTTGGCTATGTTACAAAGGGTGTTTCTTCACTTGCGTTATTCTTAGATTTATTCGCAATTGCGTATTCTGGAAAGATTGAGTATTTGGATGAATTAAAGAAAGCAGTTGATTTAAATGAAGAAATGATTGATCAGGCTACAAACTTTATTCAGCAACATTATAAGAATTTCTCATCTATGTCCTGGGTTTACAGTTGTGGAGCGGGTGCTAATTATGGAACAGCACTTGAAAGTGCATTAAAAATGGGTGAAACTATTCATATTCCAAGTTGTTGCTATGAAATTGAAGAGTATATCCATGGACCAAACCTTCAATTAACGCCACAATACAATGTGATTTTCTTTGATGGGAACGATGGTGCAAGTCGACGTGTAGAACAAGTATATAAGGCTACACGAAAAGTCACAAATCGAGCTTATTTGATTTCAAACAACCCTCAATTATCGAGAGATGGTCATGTTTTAAGTTTGAGTGATACGGTATCAAGTGAATTAAGTCCACTTGTATATCTACCATTTGTACAATTATTAAGCTTTATTGTTTCAAATGACTTACACTCTATTTATCAACATCCATTATTAAAAGAATTTAAGGCTATCGCAGCTGCAAAAACGGAGAATTTTGTGAATTATGATGGAGACGATTAAAGCGATTATTTTTGATATGGATGGTGTCATCTTTGATAGTGAAACCATGTATATAAATGATTTGATAAGATTTTTTAAACAGCATGATATAGAAATACAAGTAAGTGATTGTATTCCTCTTATTGGTATTGATAGTAAATTATATTATGAACAAGCATACACAATGTGGAACAACAAAACAGATTTTATTACATTTAAAAATATGCTTCAAGAATATTTTCGTTCATTTGATTGTGATTATAAAGCAGTCGTTAAACCACAGATCTATTCTGTTTTAGAAAGCTTAAGTGAACATTATAAAATTGCGTTAGCGTCCTCTTCAAGTTTAAATACTATTAATACTGCATTAGCTCAAGCTGATTTAAGAAAGTATTTCACACTTATAGTAAGTGGTGAACAATTCAAAGAAAGTAAACCCAATCCAGAAATATATTTACATGCAATCAAAGAATTGAATGTGAATAAAGATGAAGCTATTATTATTGAGGATTCACCTAAAGGAATATTAGCTGCAAATAGAGCTGGTATTAAGGTATTGGCTTTAAAAGATGATAAGTTTGGCTTGGATCAAAGCCAGGCAGATATAATTATTGATGAATTAAATGATATTATAAAGTTGATTGAGAAAGGGGCATAAAAGTATGAATGCTATGTTAGTTGCTGTTATAGTGATTGCTGTTATTGGAGTTATTCCAGTGATCATCAGAAAGAAACTTCTAAAAATCTATCTTACATTACTCCAAAACAATGATATTAAGGCAATAGAAGACTTAATAGCAACTAAACTAGCTAAGATATGTATTCCTCCCTTTAATAGAGAATACTTACTTTTAAATGCTTATCTAAAACTAAATGATGATAAACAAATAGATATTCAAGTAAACAATATAATAGATCATGTTCCTATGAATTCTAAGCAGAAGTCTGTTCTCGCAAAATCAGTATTCTATATATATGTAGGTAAGAAAAATGAATCTATGATTGATCGTTTGTTGGAAATGGTTAGCACGACAAATGATCATGCCCTATATAGACAGATGGATATGGTCAATGATACTTTAATTATTGGTGGGATTAAGTATTTTGATGAATTAAAATCTGATCTAGAAGATGCAGAATATACTAAAGACAATGCAGATACTCCCTATTTCGAATTCTTATTATCAGTTATCTACAAAAATATGGGTAATGAATCAAAAAGCAAGGAATATAAGAATAGAGCCTTAGAAGATAGTAAAGGAACTGTATATGAATCTTTAATTAAATCTCAAAATTAATAGGATGATTGAGAAAATCTCGCACTGAAAGACAACCTAATTAAATGGGTTGTCTTTTCGTGCGACAGGCAGTTGCTTATAGGTTATGTCAACAGGGACATGACATTTTCTACTTATAAATGATTATTCAAGATAGGGCTCTATTAACTTGAAATGCGTCATGGAATGTAGAAATCCTGTAGGTGAAAGTCCTACCTCGTGCACACTAGTGCTATTCGAGAGAACTGTAGATGAAATATCAGGCGAAATGAAGTGTGGTACTATGTCAAGATTTCGGACAACTTAAATGTAAGAATTATTTGTAGTAATCCATTAATTACTTAAAAATAAGTATTTTTGTTCAAATTGAGTCTTTATGACAAATGTCGAAAAGAACTTATAAGAAGGAAGTGTATTGCACGTTCCAATGTCATCACTTTTACAAGAATAAATCAAATAGTAAGAGGATGGATCAATTATTTTAAAATAAGAAAGATGAAAATTTTCATTGACAAGTTTGGGCAATGGTTACGACATAAAATAAGAGTAATCATTATCAAACAATGAAAGAAACCTAGAAAGATATACAAAAATCTTCAACTTTTAAATAGGAAATTGCCATAAAAATTTAATGAAGAACAAATATATTCAGTAGCCAATTCAAGACTTGGATGGTACAGATGAGCAAACGGAAATGGAGTAAATTTCTTGTTGAACGCAGATATATTAGCCATAAATAAAAGGGAAAGACCAGGATTGGCCAATCCCCTAGAATATTACCTAAGGTAGTTGAACTACCATATAAATGTAGCTCCGTATATGAGAACCGTACGTACGGTGCAATGAGAGGGGGCGAGAATATTTATTCTCCTTCTACTCTGTTATTGAAAGATTTTAAGTAAAAAAGAAAATAATGGTATAATAGTTTGGGGTGAATATATGAAAAAATTATTACTATTTGATGTCGATGGAACGTTGATTGATTATGATGGAACCTTACCAAAAAGTACTAAAAATGCAATTTCTAAGGCAAGAGAAAATGGAAACCTAGCCGTTATTGTTACAGGAAGAAGTCGAAGCCACATTGAAGAACCTATTTTAGAGATTGGTTTTGATGGGATTGTTGGTGGCAATGGTGCCTATATTGAATTAAATAATAAAATAATTAAAGATGAAACAATTCCAGTAGAAGATGTTAAGCGAATTGTCGATTATTTAAATCAACAGCATTTAGAATATTATATTGAAGCAAATGATGGCTTATATGGCTCACAAAATTTTAAAGTACGTGGTGTTGGTGCTTTAAAACAATATGGGATGAAAAATCCAGATGTCATGGAAATCTATCCAACAATGATTTTTCCAAAAAATCTTTATGTAGAAAATGTCACGAAGATCAATTATATCTTAGAAAGTTATCAAGATTATTTAGATTTTAAAAAAGCTTTTCCTGAGTTTAAAGATTTAACTTGGGGAGGAAAAGGAGAAAAGGCCATATTTGGTGACTGTGCTTTAAAACATATTGATAAACAAGAAGCAATCAAAGAAATCATCGATTATTTAAAAATAAATAAAGAAAATATTTATGCTTTTGGGGATGCAGAAGTGGACATTCCGATGTTTGAAATAGCAGGAACTTCTATTTGTGTGGGAAATGGCAGAGAAAAAGCAAAAAAGCAGGCAAGCTATGTTACTAAACCAGTAAGTGAAGATGGTATTGAATATGCTTTAAAACATTTTAAGATTATTTAAGAATCTTAAATTGATGTTAAATAAAATAATTATTTATTGCTGTTATCTTTTTCAAATTTGTACAATATGTCTATATTTCTTATCAACCACCTTATTTGCGATGATTCAAACAAGTACATAATTTATTGGAATTATTATAGGAACTTATGGGATATCACAAATGGTTTTACGTTTATCGGTAGGATTATTGGAAGATTATAAAAATAAACATAAAATGATTATGCTTATACCAGCTTTATCTTCAGGATGTGTTTCTTTATTTAGAATTATTTTCAATAATGGCATTGTTTTTTTGATTGAAAATCTTTTTTCAGGACTTGCCAGGGCAATGAGTTTTTTCCAAGCAGGCTATGCTTTATGTTTATTTATTTTTAGCGTTTATTTGCTTTATTGCTTCAAGAATTTCTTTTGGCTATTGTAAATCCCCTTAACAAATAAAGCTCTTACATTTTATATATTTTGTTAATGAAATTAAAATAGTATACATTTCTCTTTTCTAAAAAATTAAAAAAGATTATGCTACAGGTGTCTTAGGAAAGAGAGGATGAGTATTATGAGTATCAATGAAATTAACGCAGAAGCAAAAGAATCTTTAAGAAAGTATTTTAAAGATAGTAATGATGTAAAACATGGAAATGAAGGAAGAAAAGAATTAACAAAAGAAGAAATCTTTCAATCAGTAGCGGGAGAAATCAAAACTTCAGAAATGAAATTAGAACAAAGAAAGCAAATGAGAAACATATTACAACATGATGCTAGAGAAGCATTAGAAAAAGTATGCGGAAAAAAAGCAAAAACTAAAGAAGTACAACATATGACATTAGAAGGAATGGAAAAAGGATTAAGAGAAAATACTAAACATCAAATGGAATATGTAAATTCTTTAAAACAAAATACAATGAATTCAAGAGCATAAGGACTTCGAAAGAAGTTCTTTTTTTACATTTAATTGATATTTTCTTAACATAAAAAAGAGTAATATTTTGTTAAGAGGTGATGAGTATGAATGTAAAAAGATATCATTTTATAGAAACTATGATATGGGTAGGAATTCCTTTTCTATTTATGATCATTGATTGGTTTTATATACATGTATTGAATATAGAATATTTAGAATTATCTATTCTTTTATTTATTGTAGCAACAATCTATAGAACTTATCAAAAATAAAAGCAAATCGCTAATTACGATTTGCTTCAAACATTTCAAAACTTGATAAAACAAATAAGAAGAATAAACCAGTGTGTACCCAAAAAATTGTATAATCTAAAATACCATGAATCAATAACACACCAATAAATCCCATTACAAGAGCAATATAAGAATAATGCTCTTTTACTTTATAAAGACGTTTACAATTATCATAAACATAAGGAACAAGAAGGGCAAGACCAATGATTCCAAAAGAAAGTAAAGGATCTAAATAAACGCTGTGAGCATGTTGTGTTAAATGTCCATTATATTTATTTAAAACCATCATATAAGTAAATGGTCCTTGTCCTAAAAGTGGAGAAGCTATAATCCCTTGAATGGCACAATTCCAAATCTTCATTCTGACATCTAAATTAGAAATCAAATATTCAATACGAGGGAATTTACTAGGATTTAAAACAAAGAAACCAACAACTCCTAAACATCCTAAAGCAATTAAAAAACAGAGTTTATAATTCCTATTAAAAATAAGAAATAAACAAATAGCTCCCGCAATGGCAACATATCCTGCACGACATCCTGTCATATAAAGCATAAATAAATTCAAAAAGCCAACAACAACATAAAAAATACTTCTTTTTAAATCATTCTTTACCGTAAAGAATTTGTAAACAATACATACCGCAATAAATTCAATCATCATAGCATAGTAGTTTGCGTTATAGAAAACACTATTCAAACGATTTTCACGTCTGGCATAGACTTTAAAGGTAAAATGATCGACCCCTAAACGATGATAAATTTGAAATTGTTCATAAATTCCATATATCGCCCAAAGAATAGATAACACAATCAACATATCAATAATAAATTCAAAAGTTGATTGATTAACATGTTTTCGATAATAAACCATCAACACAATAGCAATAAAGATAGCGACTGTTGCCAGTGCACCTAAAATATTCTTATGAATCAAAGAAATGCTTAAAGAAATTAAAACAAATAAATAGAGGAATTTTATCTTTGGTGTTTCTTTTAAAGCATTAATTGCTTTCTTTGATACAAATAAATAAATACATTCAATAACTAAAATAGGTCCTAATATATAAAAAGGAAAAGTAAAACTAAAACATGTAAATATAAGTAACAGTTGATCAAAAGTAAACCGTTCTTTTAAATTATTTAAATAAGTCATATAAACCTCCTGTTGACAATATAACATCTTTTAAAGAAAAAATAAAATAAAGCTGGTAAAAAGAGTAAATAATAGCGTACAATGTAGATGAAATTGCTGAGGATAGAAAGATGGCTATCGCGCACGAAAGTGTCAAGTGTAGGGTTATAAACTCGATGAGATGTGGGAACAATTGCCCCACCAGTTAATTTCAATTTATAAAACGAAGCAAGGACAAAATCCTTGTTTTTTTATAAGTTGATAAACCATGAAACAATTGGTAAAATGGGCGAAGAAAGTAGGGATAAAATGAAAAAATACTTTTATTTATTTAACTATCCACCTGAAGAACATGATTTATGTACTTTAGAGTTTAAATATTTATTTCATGAAAATTACCAACAATGTTTTCTAACAAATAAAGACATTGATGTTAATACCAGTGTTTTTATTAAAGGAAAGATTGATATTTGGGCTATGGATAAAGACTTTGAAAAATTAAAAGAAAAAGTACAAAAACAAAAACATAATTATCAAGAATTTAAAATCATCTATTTAAAAAATCCCATAAGTCATCCAAATTATCAAGAAACGCTTGATAAATGTAAAGAAATTTCTTGGTTTATTGATGGAAGTGTTAATATGGCAAAGCCATTACATACGATCGCACTTACTAAAGTAAATGATTTATGGGTTATTGGTTATTATCATCATGGTGTTCCATCTTGGAAAAAGTATGATGATAAACCCAATACATTTTCTAATTCTTTAGATATTCGTTTAGCACGTACTTTAATTAATATTGCTGGTGAAAATGATATAAGTAAAACGATTATTGATCCTTGTTGTGGTATGGGGACGGTTGTTTTAGAAGGTCTTGCTTTAGGATATTCCATTAAAGGGTTTGATATTTCAAGAGATATTTCATGGAAAGCAAGATGTAATTTGAATCACTTTGGTTTTGATGGCATGCTAATTACTAAAGATGATATTAATAAACATCAAGGACACTATGATGTTGCAATCATAGATATTCCTTATAATCTCTATACACCAATTACTTATCAGGAACAATGTGCTATCATCCAAAGTGCTAGAAGACTTTGTGATAAACTTGTTTTAGTAAGTTATGAAAAGATGGATCAAGAAATTAAAGAAGCCAGTTTTGAAATTAAAGACCGTATTTTAAGAAAGAAGACAGAACTCGTAAAGTTTGGACGTTATATTTATGTATGTTATTAAAAAGATGTATGATTTTATGTCATACATCTTTTTACATAAGTTTTGCTATTTGAGAAGTAAGAATATCTGTATAAATAAAGAAAACAACTTGATTTTCAAGATAATTTTGGAAACCTTGATTAATCGTAGAAGGAAGCCAAATATAATTCTTAGTATGTTTTTTTAATGATAATTTATCATTCATGGTAATGATTGATAAATTAAAAGAGACTTTCTTTATTAATTCTTTTAGCGTTGAATTAATTGAACCTAAAACATTACCTCTATTGGTATAAATAATAACCATATCATCTTCTCTTACTAATTGTTGAAAATCATTGGCAATATCTCCATAATCTAAAAAGATTGCCTTTTTACCATATTTAAAGAGATTATATTGTAATAATTTTGCTGGTAGGGCACTTTTGTGCATTCCTAAAATAATAATAGAATTAGCGTGTACAATATCACTCGCAAATTGATTTAATTGATTATAATCAATCGATGATTTTAATATTTCAATAAGTTTAATATAGGCATCTAGAGTGGATAAATCATCTTTTGATGAACTTCCTTGTTTTCCAGAACGGAAAACATCAAATTTGAATTCATTATAGCCATCATAACCAATCTTTTGACAAAAACGAGTAATTGTAGATTGTGAAATATTATATTGCTTAGAAAGATCACTTGCAGAAAAACTTAAAATGTTTTGTAGATTATCTTTTAAAACATCATAAAGAATAAGTTCTTTTTTTGTAAATGAATCTTTTTTTAAATCCATCTTTTCAAATGGGTTCATATAACCACCTCAATTTCTTATATTTATTATATTTTATAAAAACTAAAAAGTAAATTCGAAAGAATTTACTTTAATAAATCATCAGCTTGATTAATAACGTGTTGAATAAAATCATCGGCATTACCTTTTGATAAACGAGAAATATACGTTTCAAAATACTTACTATAATCTTCTTTACAAACAAAATAATTAGAATAATTTTCACAATAACCAAGAATAATCACTTTATAATCTTTAAAATGATCGACAATTCTTTTTCCTAAAGCAGCAGTAATATCTCCAGGCAGAGAGATAAAAAGAATATTACCGAGCTTTATGATATGACTATATAATTTTAAAACCATTTCTCCTTTGCTTGCTTTAAATTCTAAATTATAAAGAAGTTGTGATGCTATAGCTTTTTCTACATCATTTTGAGAATTTTGTATCTTTTCTTTTAAATGAGGAATTTCTTTTTGAACAAAAGGATCACTTTGTCCGTTATATTGATATGATTTTTCGAATGATGTGCATTTTAAATCATTAAATAGAACATCTAATGGATTTAAATCATTCATTTGTTGAATAATGGATGAAGAAACTCTTTCTAATTCGTCTTCTCCTTTTAATTCTCGATAAAAACGTGTAGAAACATCACCACAAAAACCATTAACAATCATACAAGGAACCTGTGTTTTTGTTTGATATTTTTGACGAATCCAACCTAATAAATCTGCTGATAATTTAAAATTGCTTCCATTCAAAATGGTAGGATGGCAAGACATTTGAATGAAAGAACATATTTCATTTTTTGAATGGCTATTCATAAAATGAAGCACATTAATGCTTTTATCCACGCAGCCATCTTTGACATTTCTATTTCCATAAAGTCCTTCAATTTGAGTTGTTTCCATTGTTAAAGAAGCATCTTCTAATGAAGCAAGAGCTTTAGAAATACTTTTTATAAAGGATTGAATAAGACTTTTTTGTAATTCTTGATCGATATAAACATTTTCAAAGAAAGGTTTGAAATAGGCAGGTGCTGAGTGTGTATGAATACAGCCGATAATGATTTGTTCAAAAGGAATACCGAAATTTTCAAAAATAGCCTTTTTAACAGGTAAAATTACACAATCTTCAATAATGATGGAATCTAAAATAGAAAAAATAATTGTTTTATTATTTTCTTTAATAACAAGAGAATTGATTTCTATAGGATCTAAAACACCTTTAGAGAGTTCTTTTCTATTATAGCCAGCAATATGAACAGGTTGTGTTGGCGTTATGTTTAATTTATTATATCCAATTTCCATTTTATGACCTCCTTGCAAGAAAAAGTATAGCACATGTATTTTTAAAATGAAAGAGATTTCAAAAAAATAAAATAAATATTGCATAAGCATTCATTACGTTCTATGCTAAATGTGTCAAATGAAACCGGTTATAAAAAATGACGATTAGTGAGGAGGATCTTTTATGGAAAAACAAAATTCAGGATTTATGAATAAGTTTCAAGCAGTATTAGAAAAATATGTTGTTCCTGTTGCAATGAAAATTTCGCAACAAAGACATCTTGCAGCTGTTCGTGATGGACTTACAATTTTAGTTCCAGTAACTATTATTGGTGGGTTTGCAATTTTACTTGCAATGCCACCTGTGGATGCGACAGTTAAAGCAACGAATTTATTAACTTCATTTTTATGTGCATGGCGTGATTTTGCCGCTACCTATTCATCAACATTAATGATACCTTATAACTTAACAATTGGAGCAATTTCAATTTATGTCGTTTTAGGGGTTGCCTATCGTTTATGTAAATATTATAAAATGGATACCATTTCTAATTTAATTACAACAATTTTAGTTTACTTATGTGTTGCAGGTATTCCTACAGCCTATACAGTAGGTGATGCAACTGTAACAGCTATTCCTCTTACAAATATTGGCGCAAGTGGAATGTTTACAGCTATTTTAGTAGCTATAGGAGTTATTGAAATTAACCATTTCTTTATTAAAAAGAATCTAGTAATTCGCTTACCAGATTCAGTACCACCAAATGTTGCAGCACCATTTAATGTATTAATTCCTGGTATTGCTAGTCTTGTTTTCTTTATGGGAATTGATGGATTGTGCCACATACTTATTGGTACAGGATTCTCTGGATTGATTTATGCTATTTTCCAACCATTATTATCAGCAACAGGATCACTACCATCTATCATTATTATTAACTTATTAATGACAACATTCTGGTTCTTTGGAGTTCATGGGGGAAATATGTTAGGAGTTGTTGTAACTCCTGTGACAACTGCAGCACTTGCATTAAATGCTGAAGCTTATGCAGCAGGAAAAGAATTACCATGTATTTTTGCCGGAGCATTCAATACAGTTTATGGTGGATATATTTCATATATGGCAGTTGTTCTTTGTTTATTATTCTTTTCTAAAGCATCACAATCAAAATCAATTGCTAAAATTGCTGTTGTTTCAACAGCGTTCAATATTAATGAACCCGTTATCTTTGGATTACCAACAGTATTAAATCCATTTACACTTATTATCTTCTATATTTGTAATAACTTAAATGTTGCTATTGCTTATGGTCTTATGAGTAGTGGTTTCTTGGGAAAATTCTACATATCATTACCATTTACAGTTCCAGGACCACTTCAAGCTTGGTTGGCATCAATGGATATTAAAGCAATCTTTGTTTGGTTTGGATTATTAGTATTAGATGTTATCATTGCTGCACCATTTATGAAAGCCTATGATAAACAATTACTTGCCGAAGGAGAAAATGCAGAAGCATAAAAAATATAATGTTAAGAAGCCTATAGTGGGCTTCTTTTCTATTAAAAAGGGCAAGAATTTTATTATTTAAAAATCTTGCCTTAAATAATATTTTATTTTAAAGACTCTCTTACAATAGTTTGTGGTTCAACTGATTTATTAATAATTAAAGATTGACTAAATAGTTGATTTAAAACATGAAGACATTCTCCTGCCATCTTTTCTAACGGTATTTCAATAATACTTAATGATGGATTTAAAAATGCATCAACATGTGTAAGTCCATTCCCAATAGAAACAATCTCAATATCATCAGGAATAACTATATGATTTTTATAACAATAATGCATGATTCCTGCAGCAATCATATCACTTGCAGTATATAAAACATCAAGATTCTTAAAATCAATACAAGAAGCTAAAGAATATCCACTTTCAATAGAATTCTCTGTAACTGTATACTCTTGAATGGAATGGTGTGTTAATAAATCTACTAAATGTTGATCCCTTACAGACATTCCTTTAAAAGCATAGGGTGCTTTAATTATACCAATATTATTCTTATCCTTTATCAAATGATAAATCTTTTCAGCAATAAGAGAATCATCAACAGAGACACTACTATAACCAACAAGTTGTCTATTATATAAAACAATAGGGAACATTGGATTAAGTGAAGATAAATACTCTAAATCCTTTTCACTTGCATTTGCGATGATTGCCCCATGGAAGTTAGATAACTTCGTTAATGCTTCTTCTTTACATAATTGATTATTTTCATAGGTATAAATAATAATATCAAAATTATAATTTGATTTCTTTATAGCTTCGTGTAAACCGTCCAAAAATCTCGCTAACATAACACCTCTAAAATCTGTTGTCCAAAAAAGGGCAATCGTTTTTTTTGTATCTGCGAGACGTAGTTTCTTTGCGGAAAGATTAGGTTGATAATTAAGTTCTTTCATCGCATTGAGTACTTTTTCTTGGGTTTCTTTAGATATTTTTCTTTCTTTACTTTTTCCATTAATAATAATGGACACGGTACTTATAGATACCTGTGCTTTTGCAGCAACATCTTTAATACTTGCCATCGTGTTCACCTCGTTAACATCATAACAAAACCTATCTTTAAAAACAAGCAATTAGTAAAACGTTGTACTAAAATACATAAATCCTATTGACACATCATTAGTAAAACGTTATACTTGATTTTGAAGTAGAACGTTTTACTAATAGGAGGACATATGAAAACAGTAAGAATTGGTAGTGGAGCAGGTTATGCTGGAGATCGTATTGAACCTGCCATTGATTTAATAGAAAAAGGGAATTTAGATTATATTATTTTTGAATGTTTAGCAGAAAGAACAATTTCATTAGCCCAAAAAGCAAAAATGGAAGATCCTAAAAAAGGATACAATGCATTATTTGAATATCGTTTTGACCGCATTTTAGAGGCTTTAAAAGAACATCATGTTAAAGTGATTACGAATATGGGGGCTGCAAATCCTTATCATGCTGCTCTTAAATGTCAAGAAATGGCGAAAGATAAAGGGCTAAAAAATTTAAAGATTGCTTATGTAGAAGGTGATGATGTTTCTTCTAAATTAAATGATTATCAAGATTATGTCACAATTGAAACAAAGAAACCTTTGTCAGCAATTGATGGAGAAGTATTATCAGCTAATGGTTACATTGGTTGTTCTGGTATTGTTGAAGCATTAAAGAATGATGCGGATATTGTTATTACAGGAAGAGTTGCAGATCCTTCATTAAGCTTAGGACCTTTAGTTTATGAATTTGGATGGTCAATGGATGATTATGAAAAACTTGGAAAAGGAACATGGGTAGGACATTTATTAGAATGTGCTGGACAAGTTACAGGGGGATATTTTGCTGATCCTGGTTATAAAGATGTTCCTGAATTATGGAATTTAGGATTTCCTATTATTGAAGTGGATGAAAATGGTGATGGTGTTGTTTCTAAATTACCAAATACAGGTGGTATTGTAACAACAGAAACAGTTAAAGAACAATCGCTTTATGAAATCCAAGATCCAGAAAATTATTTTACACCAGATGTCATTGCTGATTTTTCAAAAATTACAGTTAAACAAATTGGTGAAAATGAAGTAAGAATTGAAAATGCTAGTGGTAAAGCACCAAATGGTTATTTTAAAACAAGTGTTGGTTATCATGACTGTTATATTGGTGAAGGACAAATTAGTTATGGTGGAAGTAATGCTTTAGCAAAAGCTAAACTTGCAAGAGAAGTTTTAGAACATCGTTTTGAAATGATTGGTTTAAAGGCAGAAGAAGTACGTTTTGATTACATTGGAGTTAATTCTTTATATAAAGATAGTATTTCAAATGAAATGGGACAATATATTCCAAATGAAGTAAGATTAAGAGTTGCTGCTAGAGTGAAAACAAAAGAAGAAGCAAAACTTGTTGGTAATGAAGTAGAAGCATTATATACAAATGGACCTTCAGGAGGCGGAGGTGCTGTTAAAACAATTAAAGATATTGTAAGTATTGCATCAATTTTAATTCCTAATGATCATTTTCATATTACAGTAGGATATATGGAGGTATAAGATATGTTATTAAAAGAAATTGCACATTCAAGAACAGGGGATAAAGGAAATATTTCAGTTATTTCTGTGATTGCTTATAAAGATGAAGATTATGATCTTATTAAAGAAAAAGTAACAGAAGAAAAACTAAAAGATTATTTTAAAGATATCGTACATGGTAAAATTACACGTTATGAAATGCCTACAATTAGTGCATTAAATTTTGTCTTAGAAGATGCTTTAGGTGGTGGCGTTACACGTTCTCTTGCCATTGATATGCATGGGAAAACATTGGGTAGTGCCCTTTTAGAAATGGAGATTGACTAATGGCTATTGAAAATATTGTTATTGCGGGTGCTGGAACAATGGGCTATTCAATGGCTCAAATCTTTGCAAGATATAATTATCATGTGACAATCTATGATCTAAAGGAAGAAGCACTTGAAACCGCAAAAAAGAGAATTAAAGAAAATACACAAATTTTATTACAAGAAAATGAAATCACAAATGATCAAGAAAAAGAAATTCATCAACATTTAAAATATACAACAGATTTAAAATGCTTTGAAAATTGTGATTTAGTTGTTGAAAGCATTATAGAAAACGTTGAAATTAAACAAAACTTTTATAAACAAATATCAAAAATTGTTAAAGAAGAGACGATACTTGCTACTAATACATCAGGAATTTCTATCAATACTCTAGCAAGTGCTGTTTATAAACCTGAAAGATTTATTGGTATGCATTGGTTTAATCCTTCTCACTTAATTCTTCTTATTGAAATTATCAAAGGAGATCAAACATTAGAAAGTGTTGCTCAAACAATTAAAGAATTAAGTCTTCATATTGGTAAAAAACCTGTTATTGTACAAAAAGATGTCTTAGGATTTGCAGCAAATAGAATTCAATTTGCTGTTTTAAGAGAAGCTTTATATCTTGTAGAACAAGGTGTTATTTCTAAAGAAGATATTGATTCTGTTATGAAATATGGATTAGGTTTTAGATACGCTTGTTTAGGTCCTCTAGAAGTGGCTGATTTTGGTGGATTAGATACTTTTTATCATATTAGTGATTATTTAATGAAGGATTTATGTAATGATACGCAAATTCCAAGTGAACTTGCAAAACTTTATGATGAAGGTCATTATGGTGTTAAGAGTCAACAAGGTTTTTATGATTATCATGAGGGAAAAGATCATGAAGCTATTAAACATAGAGATGATCAATTATTAAAACTTTATAATGCATTATATAAATAAGAGGTTCATTTTGAACCTCTTTTAAAACATTCCATAAATTCTTTTAATAAAATGGGAATACTTTCATTTTTTCTAGTAATAAAAGCAACACCAGTATAAAGACTTTTATCTTCTAATAAAGCATAAGTTAATGATGAATCGTAAGCTAAAGCAAGACTACACTGAGGAATGATAGCTACTCCAATACCACTATTGGCCCAAATAAGGGATGTTCGACTATCATCACATGTTACTTTTAATTGGATTTGTATTTGTTTATTTAAACAATAGTCATTAATTAAAGGAAGATATCTTCGATGAATAATCAGGGGTATTTTTTTTAAATCTTCCATTTTAGAAATCTTTTCTTTAAAGAATTCTTTTTTACCGATGATAACCATCGGCTCTTTTTCTAAATAATAAGTATTAACTTTAGAAGTATCGAAAGGGGTTCTAACAATACCTAAATCAATATTATGAGATAAAAGTAAATCAAGAATTTCATAAGTTGATCCTTCATAAATAGCAAATTGAACATGTTGATTGGTATCAACAAATTTGCTTATTTTGGCTTGTTGAATAAGGCCACTATTAGAAGGTGTAATACCAATTCGTAAAACATCTTGATAAGATTGTTGAAGTTCATTTTTCGTGATTTCTGTTAAATCAAGAATTTGCAAGCATCTTTTATAAAATTGTGTTCCGGCATCTGTTAGTTCGATTTGTTTATTTCCTCTTTTTAAAAGAATAACTCCAAGTTCTTCTTCTAATTGTTTAAGTTGCATAGACAAAGGTGGTTGTGCCATGTGTAAAACTTTAGCGGCTTTAGAAATAGTTCCTTCCTCTACAATTGTTTTAAAATACTTCATTTGTCGAATATCCATCATAATTCTCCTTTAAACGTAAATATATATAATTGATATAATTACTATACAATATATATATTTTACATATATATAAATCTTATCATATAATACCTTCGAGGTGAAGAAAGTGAAACTATTAAAATATGCTAAAGAATACAAATTTTCAGCAACAATTGGATTTTTATTTAAAATCTTTGAAGCTGTTTTAGAATTATGTGTTCCAGTTGTCATGGCTTCTGTCATTGACAAAGGGATTGGTAATAATGATCCTTCCTATATTTTAAAATGTGGACTTGTATTAATTGGACTTGCCGTATTTGGGTATTTATTTGCCTTGGTTTGTCAATGGTATGCATCTTTGACATCACAAAGTGTGGGAACACAATTAAGAAAGGATATGTATCATCAAATCAATACATATGATGATGCCAATTTAGATACATTAACAGCACCATCATTAGTAACAAGATTAATTAACGATGTTGTACAAATACAATTAGCGGTGGCGATGACCATTCGTCTTACATCAAGAGCACCGTTTTTAATGATTGGTTCGCTTTTTATGGCATTTATGATCAGTGGATCATTATCAATGATCTTTGTTGTTGGAGCAATCATTCTTGCGGTATCAATGTTTTCGATTACAATTATCTCGATGCCTTATTTCTCACGCATTCAAAAATTACTTGATAAAATTGCATTGATTGCTCGGGAAAACTTAAAAGGTGTACGTGTTATTCGTGCTTTTTCAAATCAAAATCATGAAATTAAACGATTCAATAAAGAAACAAAAAATCAAAAAGATGAACAAGTAAAAGTTGGAAAGATCCAAGCTTTATTAAATCCTTTTACTTATTTAATCGTTAACTTTGCCATCATTATTATAATTTATGCAAGTGGTTTTCAAGTAAATATAGGAAGTTTATCTCAAGGTGAAGTTATTGCTTTAGTCAACTATATGAATAGTATCTTACAAGCATTGATTGTCTTTGCAAATGTTTTATCGATTTATAATAAAGCAACCGCAAGTTATCAAAGAGTATTTGAAGTCTTAGAAACAAAACCTAAAGTAGAAGATCAAGGGGTTTATGAGACACTGACACCTATTGAAAATATGATAGAATTTAAAAATGTGAATTTTGGTTATCTGCAAAAAGATGTTCTCCATGATTTATCTTTTACAATCAAAAAAGGTGAAACAGTGGGCATTATTGGGGGAACAGGTGCTGGTAAATCAACGCTTGTCTCTTTGATTGGTAGAAACTATGATACAAGAAGTGGGGAAATTTGGATTGCTGGTAAAAGAATCCAAGATTATAAACTCGCCCCCCTTAGAAAACATATTAGCTATGTTTTACAAAATACTTCTTTAATTTCAGGAACAATTAAAGAAAATATTTGTATGTCTAAACCTTATCAAGCAGATATCATGAATCAAGCTTTAGAAGTTTCACAAGCTAAAGAATTCGTAAGTAATCTTTCAAAAGGAATTGAAAGTCCTGTTGTTCAAGGTGGTAAAAACTTCTCTGGTGGACAAAGACAACGTTTAACTATTGCTAGAGCACTCTATAAACAAGCAGATATTCTTGTTTTGGATGATTGTTCAAGTGCCCTTGATTATGCAACGGATGCAGCTTTACAAAAACAATTACAAGAATTAAAAGAAATGACAAAGATTATTATTTCACAAAGAACAGCCTCTTTAAAAAGATGTGATCGTATTATGGTTTTATATCATGGGGAGCTTGTTGGTTTTGATAGTCATGAGCAATTATTAAAAGATTGTCAGGTATATCAAGAAATTTATGAATCTCAAAATAGTAAAGAAGGTGAAACAAATGGATAAAAAGACAATAAAAAGCTTATTAAGCTATTGTAGTCCTTATAAATTTTTAATTATTTCACTTACTGTATTATCTATTGTTTCAGTTATTTTTACACTTCTTACACCAGTTTTATTAGGGCAAGCTATTGATTTATTAGTAGGTAAAAATCAAGTTGATTTTCAAGGATTATTTAATAAATTAATTTTTATTGGTGTTGTTGTACTAATTATTTCATTGATTCAATGGATCATGGGGCAAATTACCAATACCATTACGTATAATATTACGAATGATTTAAGAAACAAAGTTTTTGATCAAATTCAAGTACTTCCTTTAAAATATATTGATGGGACAAGTCATGGAGATATTTTAGGGAGATTAATTAATGATATTGATTTAATTGGTCAAGGTTTATTACAAAGTTTTACATCATTACTTACAGGGATTGCGACAATAGTGGGAACAATCTTAATTATGGCTTATATTCATTTTTCAGTAGCTGTGATTGTTGTTGTACTTACACCCCTTTCTTTACTTGTAGCGTCTTTAATAGTAAAAAGAACACATTCTTATTTTCAAGAACAACTTGCTATTCGTGGAGAAATGAATGGTTTTTGTGAAGAAATGATTGGAAATCAAAAGATTGTCAATATCTTTGATTATCAAGTTCAAAATGAAGAAAAATTTAATGAAATCAATGAACGTATGCATAAAAGTGGGGTTATTTCTCAATTCTATGGAGCTTTAATTAACCCAACAACACGTTTAGTTAATAGTATTGTTTATGCTGCTGTTGGTATTTATGGTGCTTTTCAAGTGTTAAATGGTTCATTTACAGTTGGTATTCTTTCAAGTTTTTTAACGTACGCTAATCAATATACAAAGCCATTTAACGAAATTTCTTCTGTTATGTCAGAAATGCAAACGGCCATTGCAGCAAGCCAAAGAGTTTTTGCTTTATTGGATGAAGAAACAATTCAAGAATTAAGTACATCAAAAATCATTGAAAATAAGCAAGGCCATATTGTTATTGATCATCTAAATTTCAGTTATGATCTTAGTAAACCACTTATTCAAGACTTTAACTATGAAGCAAAACCAGGAACAATGACTGCTATCGTAGGAAAAACAGGTTGTGGAAAAACAACTTTAATTAACTTACTTATGCGTTTCTATGATCCACAAAAAGGAAAAATTACAATTGATGGTGTTGATATTGAAGAAATGAACCGAGATGCTCTAAGAAAAATGTATGGAATGGTTTTACAAGATAGTTGGTTGTTTAAAGGAACAATTAAAGAAAACATTGCTTATGGAAAACCAGAGGCTACTGATGAAGAAATCATTGAAGCTGCTAAAAAAGCACGTGTTCATAAATATATCATGTCACTTCCTCAAGGATATGATACGGTAGTAGAAGAAGATGGAGGAAATATGTCACAAGGACAAATGCAACTTGTTTGTATTGCGCGTATTATGTTGACACATCCACCTATGCTGATTTTAGATGAAGCAACAAGTTCTATTGATACCCGTACAGAATTGCAAATTCAAAGAGCATTTGATGAAATGATGAAAGGAAGAACAACATTTATTGTTGCGCATCGTTTATCAACGATTAAAAATGCGGATAAGATTATTGTCATGGACCAAGGACATATTGTTGAAGTAGGTAATCATGAAGAACTTCTTCAAAAACATGGTTATTATCATCAACTTTACTATAGTCAATTTGCGACAGAATAATATGATGAGACTTTATGATGAAAATCATAAGGTCTTTTTCTTTGGACTAAACGTCCATTGAAGAAGAAAAAGAGGAAAGCTAAAATGATAATAGAATATTTGTCTCAAAAAAGTATCTTTTTGTATAAATTCGATACATTTTTGACACAAATTTGAGACAAATTGTCTTTGATACCATGATATAATACAGATACAGTAGAACTCCTTACAAAAAAAATATATAAAACATCTAAAAAAGCGATGAAAACACAAATATAAAATCGGTAAGTAAGGAGGAATGAATTGTGGTAACTACTCAGATTTCAAGTGACAGTGCTTGTAAAAAACTGTTTAGAAATAATCAAAGGTTTGCCGCATTTTTCAATGCAATCATGTTTGATGGGAAACAAGTCATTGATTATAAAACACTTCAACACCAGGAAAACGATCAATCGACATTCATTGATGAAGCTTTAAAAGAAAAAATAGATATCAAAAGATATCGAGATATGGTAAAGAAAGTATCTATCAATGCGAACTTATGTATTTTGGCAATTGAACATCAAAGTGCGCAGGATACCAAAATGGCTTTACGTATAGCGATATATGATATTTTAGGTTATTACAATCAGTTAGAAAATGGAAAGAAGATTGTACCGACGTTAACTATTGTCTTTTATACTGGAGAAAAAGAATGGACAGCGCCAACATCACTTCAAGGGATGATGAAAGATATTCCAACAGAACTACAAGGTCATTTAAATGATTGGAAATTTGAAGTTGTTTCTTTAAAGGATATAGATACATCAAAAATAAGTGATAGAGATATGAAAGATTGTATAGAGATGTCAAAAGAAATGTTTGCAGGAAACTATGAAGGATTAATGCAAAACAAAATCATCAATAGAGAGATGATGTTGATTGCAGGGGCATTTACGCACACAGACATTAAAGAAGAAGACTTACCAGAAGGAGATGAAATCAACATGTGTGAAGGAATGGACAGATTATTCCAAAGATTTGAAAATCAAGGAATGGAGAAAGGAGAAACAATTGGATTTAAAAAAGGTGAACGTTCTGGAATTGAAAAAGGAAAACGAGAAGAAAAACAAAATACTTTAAAAGAACAACTTAAAGTAAAACTAGGGACCTTATCAAGACCTTTAGAAAAACAACTTACAAATACATCGCTAGAAAAACTAAACGAACTTACATTAAATATATTTAATGTAACAAATGAAGAAGATGTTTTAAAAATTATTAACTAGAAAAATGGTTGATATCAAAAAAATACAAGAAAGACTTTATAATCAAGGTTATAAGGTCTTTTTTCTTTGGACTAAACGTCCATTGAAAGAAGAAGTAGAAAAAGTAAAATAAATGTAGAGATAGTGATGAAAGAAAGTATTTAATAATTAAAAATTTTAAATATCACTATCAAAAATTAAAGAAATGAAAACATAGATTATAAGTCGTAACGAGGAGGAAACAATGGAAGATAAAATTTATTTTGCCATACATATGAATCATTTTTTATTTTATGATGAACCAATTATTAAACCAAAAGATGTACCTGATGGAAATGAGATAAACATGGGTAAAGCAATAGATTATGTAGAAAAAAGACTGCGAGAAGTAGAAATACAAGATATTTTAAAAGCCCAACTTAAAGTAAAATTTGGAGATATATCTAATAATTTGGAAGAACAAATTACAAATGCATCGATAGAAAAATTAAAAGAGCTCACATTAAATATATTTAATGTAACAAGTGAAGAAGATGTTTTAAGAATTATTAATT
>ERZ779820.347-NODE-347-length-32383-cov-5.993009_pt1 | contig 32383 bp, 14 predicted proteins | sample MGYA00511563_ERZ779820 | MGnify/ENA primary metagenome ERZ779820 (study PRJEB29588, sample SAMEA1964852) | human gut metagenome | biome: human gut; feature: human-associated habitat; material: faeces | place: Denmark | collected 2008/2010 ...
GTCGTCCCCGCCAAAGCGCAGATGCGCTTAATTTGCCGCCCGCTTGTCACCGGCATCACGCCTGCGATCACGGGCACATCAATCCCCACGCGCAGCGCGCGGTATAAAAAGCTGTATAACACATGATTGTCAAAGAACATCTGGGTAATGAGGAAATCACAACCGCAATCCACTTTGGCCTTCAGGTGGCTGAGGTCTGCGGCGCTGCTGGCACATTCCACATGCCCCTCCGGGCAGCAGGCAGCCCCTACGCAGAAATCGCCGCGGGATTTTATTTCCTCCACGAGCTGGTAAGCATATTTATAATAACCAGCCTCAGGGAATGTCATACCATCCGGGATATCGCCGCGCAAGGCCAGCACATTTTGAATTCCCTTTGCCCTGAGCTCCTCAATTAGCTGGGCAACCTCCGCCCTGGACGAAGAAACGCAGCTCAAGTGCGCGAGCGCCGCCGTGCCGCACTCCTTTTGAATAAAAGAAGCGATATCGATGGTGTTCTGAGAGGTGCCGCCGCTCCGTAGGTGACGCTCATAAAATCCGGGGTGTATTGGGAAAGCGCTGTCACCGCCTCCTGCACGGGCTGAAAGGGCATTCCCGGCTTTGGCGGAAATACCTCAAAGGATAGCGTTACATCTTTTTGCTTCAGGCATTCACGAATGAGCATTTTTACATCCTTCTTTCCGGGCGCGCTAGATCAAAAGCCGCCTGAATCATCGTTTGCACCAGCAGACGAGGACAGCCGCCCCAGCCCTTTGAGCAATACGATGAAAATATTATACTGGGCGCGCTCCGATTTGACAAGCGGCAATTCCGTAACCTTCAGGCATTGACAAGTGGAACGCTGGAATGGTAACATCAGCATAGAGATTTCAATTGAACTAGGGGGATCACCCCCTCCGAAAAGGAGCGTTCTATATGCGCAAGGATCCGGAGAAAAAGCAGGCCGGAAAAGAGCGGAGAAAAAAGCGGCTTGCGGCGATCATTTCCATTTGCCTTTCCATCGCTGTGGTGATTACTGCAATTGCAGGAACAATCGCTTATACGATGACAAACCAGCTCCCGCAGGATGAAAAGCAGTTCTCCGAAAAGGAGCGCAAGGTGCTGCTTCAGACCTTTCAAACCGTTACCTCTGAAAAAAAGCAGCCGCTTAGGCGCGTGATCGACAGCCAAAACCCGCTCAACCTCGTCAACTACTATGGCGATGAACCTTTGCTGACATTATGGAATTCGATCCCTGAAAATCAGCAACCCTACACAGTGCTCCTGCTCATCCCAGGCCATACGCTTCTACCAGGCAGCGATCAGGCGCTCGCATGGCTAGAAACGACCGCCGACGAATGCGAAAAAAATCAGATTCCATATGCCATCCAGAATATCAATGGGGAATATCAGATGGAGGAGCGCATTCCAATTGCCTGGCTGGAGGAGCGCTTTGCCAGCCGGCACGATTATTTTTACGGTCTCAATGCCGCAGAGCTTTACAACGGCGTCATCTGGCGCGGTGAGGTGGAAAGCAACAATGCGCAGTACATCATCGATTGTATTACCCTCGCGGCCAAATACGGCGCATTTTTCTTTTGGACTGATACGAATATGAACTACGATAACGGCATGGTGCTTGAATGGTTTGAGAAAAATGACGCTTTTTATTCCGCTTTTAAAAACAATGCGGCCAATATCGTACTGATGAATAAAGAATCCTACGGAAACCCCTCCTCCTATTCCGTCATGCAGGGGCTTTGGCTGGCGGGGCTCGTCGGCAACTGGGGCGTTGCCTCCGACTGGTGGCACTGGCAGGTGGACGGAGACAAAAAATCCCTCTTTGGGGAATACGACAAATACAGAGCCATTGGCTGGCAAAGACAAAGCGACTTCGGTACGGCCGTCCGCTTCTTTCCATTGTGCCGGACGGGTAATGGTTCCTGTTACCGCATTCCACAATTCAGGAGTGCGCCCTGCAATGCGGAAAGAAGCGTTGAATGTACGCAAACTGTCCACCTGATTAGCCACAAAATAAATCTCATACTCTTCCCCGCTCCGATGAGTATATGCCACATCAGCAGGAAGAAGTACATCCCGTTCCACACCGAAAGAAGAAAAATCATCTTCCCGATAAGGCAATTGCGGAATAATGACACCTGCCGCGCGGAGTTCCTCTACTTTTGCCTGTGCCTCAGGAGACAACGGCAGGTTATCAGGATTCATAGGACGGGCTGTAGGAAGCACCAATACTTTATAAGAAGCTCCTCCCGGAAGTACCATTCTTCCATTCTCCGCTTTTGCCAAACGTAACAGAGCGTCTTTGTTAAAAGAATCGTAGGCATAGCCACGCATCGGGTTCACCCAGTCTTCGGGATCGGCCATGTTTGCCGAATGGGTAACACCGACAGGACGCACACGGGTGGGTTGACCTTCATTAGCCAGCCGAATCCGTTCGCTTTCCACCCGTTCGGCTCCATAGATACCGGGAAGCATCGAAACTAACCGTTCGGGCAAAATGGAACGTCGCGGCATTTCTTCACCGGTAAAGACGGCGATATCAACCACCGGATGACCGTATTGCAACAAAGTCTGGCAACGGATGATGTAATCTACAAAAGATTTCCCTTCCTCCCACCAGGTCTGGTCGCGCTGGAAGAAAAGTCCGATGCCGTCCAAGGTCATACCGGGACGGCGGTTCATCCAAGGATTATGGGTATAGACATGAAAGAAGAGTTTATTGATACCCAGTGCATAGTTACGGTCCAGCAAAGGTTTCAGCATGGCAGGGTCTTCATCCCATACGCCACGAATTTCAGTAAAGCCTTCGGCCTGGATAATATTCTTTCCATAAATATGCGCGCCACTGATGGCATCCAGCATATCATTGGGTTTATCGTGCGTAGGACTGTTCAGCCAAAATTCCCCCATAGGCAGATCCACTTTCTGATAATGCATCAATCCGTCACTGACCATAGTAGGAGCTACGCACTCGGCAGAGAACCGGCAATCGTATTGACGGGCACAGTCTGCCAATACAGTGTAGAACACATCAGTCACCAGTTCTCCGATGGTGGTACGGACATCCCGCAATATCTGCTCACTGCGGGCGGCACTTTCCATCGGAATACCTGCCAGCAAAGGAAGATAAGGCATCAAATCATATCCACGGCGTTTCTTAAATTCCGCCGCAAAGTTATCACTCCAGTTCTGACTGCCACACTCCCAACTGTCTACGTGCATATATTTCAATACACGGCGTGCCACGGCTTCATCCGTCTTTTTGAACATTTCCGCAAACCAGTTCGAGAACTGTTTCTGAACAGCCTTGGTGCTGAACTTGTCGCATTCCAATCCTTTACCTCCTCCGGCAGTAGCATTCACATGTCCGGTTGCCGTATGTCCCATGCGGAGAATACGCCATTTACCTTCGGGTAAACGGGCGGTCAGCCTGCCCTGATACAAAGGGAGATTGATCAATTCATCCGGTTGCACACAAGCCGCATCGGGTATTTCCGTCGAAGTAGTAGCAGTAGCCACACGCCACACCAGTCCTGCTTTTCCCTCCCACTGATGAATACGCGGAGCCGTATGAAGGACTATATCATTGATTTTCAAATTCGGTTTCCATTTAGCTGCATCCAGATCCTCACTACCCGGTTCGCTTCCCACGGGAGTCCACTCAAAACGGAAGTAACGGGCGGTAACAGGGGGGATGGCATGAGTGGACTGGAAATCCGTATTCTGCCATCCCTGCCGGGCAGGGACCAGTTGCTTCACTGTTTTGAACGTCCGTCCGTCCTCACTGGCCAATACTTTCAGGCGATGTGCCTGGTAGTTATTTCCTCCCAAAATAATTTCCACGTTGCTGCAAGTCACAGGTTCTGCATATTCATACTGAATCCAACAAGGATAAGAGGAACGGAAGACTCCTTTCTCATCCCTGTTCACAGCCTTGGATTCATCTTTGATAACGGCCTGTTTCAAATTGCCGAAAGTTACCTTCGGCTTCAATGAAGTATCCTCAGGCTGACGCTCCAATGGAATGGCGTAGGTAACGATATCTTCATAATAGCCATCCAGTGCTTCGGGCATGGGCAAAGTGAGATTCCGGATATTTCCACCGTTCACAATGGTGTCACTCCATACCACTTTTTGCATGGATTCTTCGGGAGTCATCCAAGGACCTCCCGCCAAGGCAAAGCCGTCACAGATGTGCATGCCCAGTTGCATTCCCAGCCTGTCGGCCTCTTTCATACTATGAGTGACCATACGCCACCATTCGGGGGTAAGCTGCTGGGCTTTCCCTTCGTATTGAGGTCCCTGCTCCACTCCCTTGATGGGCATCAGATAGGCTCCACCCAAACCTACACGGTGCATGGCTTCCAGATCAGCGGTAATCCCTTCGGGAGTTACAGCGCCAAACATCCAATACCAGAAAGTCCAGGGACGAGCTTCCTGTACGGATGAATTTACAAACTGTTGCCGTAAAGCGGATTGTGCTATCATCGGTTGGAATCCGGTTGCCAGCAATATGGATACAAACAGATGTTTTATCTTCATAAGCTATTTATTCTATATTTAATGATAAACGAATAAAGTTGTAATTTGTACTCAATTTTTCAAATATAGAGAGTTCAAGCCAAATAAAAAAAGAAAAGGGAAGAATAAACAAAGTTCCTCTTCCCTTTACAATCTATTTTTTCACTGTTATTCAAATTTTAACGTGATACCTCCCCCATATGCTCCATCAGCCCAAAATGCTTGTGAAGACGGACCTATCAAATCTGTCGTATTCACTTTATTACGAACCGGAGGAATTACTTTCATCAGACTGATGCCGGTAGCCGGGAAAGTATAAAGCAAGCCGTCACGACCGTCGCGAGGCTGATAAACCCCTACATAATTCTGAGGAGTACGGTTACAGATACTTATCGTTCCTTCCTGCGTTTTCAAAGTCATCCATTGCACATTAGCAAAGTACCCTTTAAATTCGGGATAAGTAAAGCTTTCGGCAGGAATGGGATCATTATACTCATTTTCCCATACGCCCAACTGCGGACCATGCAGACGGTTCTGCCATACACGGTAAGGACCGTCACCTACCCAACGCTTGCTCAACACTTTATCTTCCGGATAATCAAACATCACCCCCATCAAATCCACTACACCGCTGAAGTTGTATGTAAAGTCTATAGCAGCGGTACCGTCAGGAGCGATAGTCCATACAGCCTGATCAAAACATCCCAGTTTGTAGTTAGCGGTAACCACTACGTTATTGCCTTCTTCACGCACGGTAAAACCTGTAAAACGACCGGCATCATCAAATGTAGTGTATTGGGTTTTCTTCTTTTCAGCCTCTTTGTCATCATGGTTATAAAACTGGTCCATAGAACGGTCCGAACGCTTGGCGGCAATAAAACGAGGACCATTTGCCAGACTGATGATACGGCTTCCAACCTTTACCCCCTTCAGTTGTCCGTCTTTCTGAGAAAAAGTAAATGTACGTCCTCCGGCATCCACCGTCAATGCATCGGCAGTTTCTTTATAAGAAGGCTTGTTTCCGGCAGAAGCCTGCTGCAATCCGGCAACGTCGTCCAGTTTATAACTCCACGTAAAGAGATCATTCCCCTGCTTATCCGTTACTGTCAGCATCAAAGCATGGGCCCCCTTGACAGCCGCAGGAATAGTCAGTGTACCCGCACCGTGAGCAGGAATGTCGGGACAGTTCACCTCTCCCTGTTTCATCACTTTCATTCCCCCCTTATCGGTTACAGAAGGCAATTGCACATATTTATAAGTGAAACGGCATGTATTCGCATTCAGGAAATCGTAACGGTTCTCTATTTTCAGTTTGCCGTCAAACTGACTGTCAAGGCTATCGGTCATGATTTGAATAGGACACCACACCTGCTTGATGGTAAAGTAACTGCCCTCTTTTTCGTGATGCGGACCTACAATGCCATCGGCTCCATAATTGCCGCAGTTGTCAATGAATCCATTCATATCCACACGCTTCACGCCCTCATCGGCCAGTACCCAAAGGAAACCTCCGGCACAACGGGGATGCTTACGCATCATTTCCCAATAATCATACAGTCCGGCTCCGTGTCCTCCATCGTACAATCCATGCAGAAACTCGGTCGGCATAAATATTTCCGGCAGACGCATATAGTTCTGGCTTTCTCCGTAAGAACGATAGTGCATGGTTTCATATCCACTGAAGTTGCCTTGCGGATGAAGCACCGGACGTTTCTGAGGATCATATTTATGGAATTCACCATCCAGTTCAGTATTCCAACCTTTTTCATTACCATTGCTCCACCAGATAATACACGGATGGTTTACATCACGGGTAATCATTTCTTTTACCAGCTTCTGCCCGTTGATGGTTTCGTGCTTGCCATGCCAGCCGCTTAACTCATCCATTACATAAAGCCCCAGCGAGTCACAAGCTTCAAAAAATTCGGGATCGGCAGGATAATGACTCAGGCGGACGGCATTCATGTTCATGCTCTTGATCAGCAATACATCTTCAATGTTCTTTGCCTTGCTCAGTGTACGTCCGCTTTCAGGACGGAAACTATGACGGTTCACCCCTTTAATCATCACACGCCGACCGTTGATATACAATCCGTCACTTTCACGTGTTTCAATGGTACGGAAACCAAATTTCTGATTTTCAACATGCAATGTTTTGCCTGCTTTATCAAGCAGTGTAAAGGTAGCCTGATACATGGCCGGAGTTTCAGCCGTCCATAATTCAGGAGATTTTACTGCGAAATTAATCGAAGCATGGTCGCTGCCCGTACGGACATCCGAAGTATTTTCGGCCACTTTTTTCTCTTTAGCATCTGTTATGACAGTATGTACCCTAGCACCTTCTACTGCCATATTCAGAAAACAATCGGCATAGAAATTCCCATCCGCCTTCGCATCTATTACCAGACGATCTATATTTTGAGCCGGTTTCGCCACGATAAACACAGGACGGAAAATACCTCCGAAATTCCAATAATCAGCACGACGTTCTGCCAAATTAACCCCAGCATTCGCACTTTCCTTGCTTACAGTTACTTCAAGTACATTCTTTTTTTTCGATCCGAAAAATACCCGGTCACTCACATTATAAATAAAGCGGTAAAAAGCTCCCTGATGCATGGAGCCGGCTTTACGACCGTTTATCTTTACCTGCGTATCAGTCATAGAGCCTTCAAATACCAGCTCTATCTGTTTACCATTCCATTCGGCAGGCAACTCAAATTCATATTTATACAAACCTTGTTCGTCAGCTACTCCTTCAGGAAAAGCCTTACCATAGAATTTCATGCCATATTGATAAGTACCGAATCCTTGCAGTTCCCAACAGGAAGGTACTCCGATTTTCGTCCATTTTCCGGAATTATTACCACCGGTACACATGAAATCCCATTGTACCATATCATCACAGCCACGTCCTGACAAGTATTGGCGTTCTGTTTTTACGGAAGATTGCGCCAACAAACCTGCCGATAAAGCAAGGAGTGATAAAAAAGTTGTTGCTCTTTTCATTTTGATATTTGATTTTTAATTTAATTCTATATTTCTGTCTGCCACCGGAAAGATATGTCGCCTATTCAAACCTTTTGCCATACATCATTTTATAAGACTGAAGCGTACCCGCAAAGTATGAGGTTTCTGCTTATCAATGGCGTATTTCTTCAGCACTCCCGGACCACAACTACTGTTTCCTAAACCTAAAACCGCTGCATCCAGGCTGAGAATAACCTCCTTTCGTGGTTTCAAGTCACAATCATGAGTTGTTTTATAAATATCATCCACGGTATAATGTAAGGCAGAAAATGAAAATGGCCGGTCTATGGCTGTCACACGGACGCCTTTACCCTGTTTATTGGTTAGAACCACCTCGGTAACATCCTCGTGATTGCCACTGTCCTGCGGACGGGGGTAATGTGTGTACTGTTCACTCACCTTGCTGTTCCATCTACCTATCAGACAGGACGTCTTACGGTCGGGATAGTTTTCCCACGGGCCACGACCGTACCAGGAAAGGTTCTCATATTCTTCTCCCAATACAAATGCACTGCCCAGACGAGGCAATTCCGGCAATTCTCCTTGTGGCAGATAAGTCTGTTCCAGATCCACCGTTCCATCCACATATATTTTATAATGGGAAGAAACACGGATGCTACCTTTGGCATAACGATATTCCACAACCGATTTCTTCGATACGGTTCCATCTGTTTCCTGAGTTTTCGTTTCGGGAGTAATTACCTCTACTTGAGGAGCATCCAATCCCTGATTCTTCCAATCCTTGGCCAACCAGTTACCGAAACTTTTATCATTATCCGTCGGAGCACGGAAAGCTTGAAAATAACTATCTTCCCATAAATCCAAAACAGAAAACTTACTTTTACGTTTACCCGGTTGTACACCGTCAGCCACCGCCATCAAATGATCATTCAAGGCAAACTGTTCCTTTAAAATCTCATGCCCGGCCTTCGCCCATAAAGCATCTTCTTTCAATACTATACTTACATTCAATCGAACATCAGCCTGTTTATTAATCTTAACATCGGGCAAAGCCATCGTTCCTGTTTCACCGGGTGCCACCGATGGAAGCGCCAGTTCCCCTTGTTTCATCTTCTTCCCGTTCTCTATCAAAGTCCACAGACAGCGATATCCTTCCAGACCAATGTGATGATTACGGTTCGTAACTCTTAATCCTTTGGGCAAAACATCTTGTTCTTTTGGAAAAACCTGAAGATCTTTTTCCATTTCCAATTTAACCGGAGCATATACTTTCTTCACCTCCCAATATTTAGGCGTAGTTTCGCGGTCACTCATCACCACACCATTAAAACAGAAAGCCTTTAAATTAGGCCGATCACCAAAGTCACCGCCATACGCCACCATCCGGCGGCCATCCGGCAATATCTTATAAATACCTTGATCCACCCAGTCCCATATAAAGCCGCCCAGCATACGTGGGTTACTATAAATCTCATCCCAATATTCCTTGAAATTACCTAAAGCATTCCCCATACAATGTGCATATTCGCTGGTCATCACAGGACGGTTATCATTCGTGCGTTCCGCTATTTCCAACAAGCGTTCCCAACGTGCGTTCTCCGCCCGTTCCTTGTCCTCCCCTTCGGGAATGCCGGGATTCAGATACTCCTGTTTCACACGGGTATAGAAACGGCTGATTACATCCACTGTTTTCGGGTCGGGTTCTCCGTTTACTCCCTGAGCTCCTTCATAGTGTACGGGACGTGTAGGATCAAAATCATGTAGCCAAGCCGAAATAGCAGCAAAATTAGGTCCGTAACCACTTTCATTTCCCATGCTCCACATCACTACCGAAGGATGATTTTTATCGCGTTCCGCCATACGTACCGCACGATCCAGAAAAGCGGCGTGCCAATCGGGTGTACTAGCCAATGTTCCACGTAATCCGTGCTCTTCTATATCCGCCTCATCCATCACATACAGTCCCAAGCTGTCGCACAGTTCATACCAACGGCTCACATTGGGATAGTGACTGGTACGGACTGCATTCACATTGGCTTGTTTCATCAGCAATATATCCTGCAACATCCTCTCCTCACTCATCACGCGTGCCGTATACGGATCGTGTTCATGACGGTTTACCCCACGAAAACGGACCGAATTACCGTTAACCAACATTTGTCCGTCCTTTATTTCAATACAACGAAAACCTACCGGCTGTTCCACTTGCTCTATGGTCTGTCCGTTTGCATTCTGTAAACGAAGTTCCAACTTATATAAATAAGGAGTTTCGGCTGTCCAACGTTGCGGAGATTTTATAACGGCGGATATACGTCCCATCTTACGTGGACCACGTTGCGGATACCATTCATTCATCCGTGCCGCCTTATGCTCCAAATCCAAGATATCTTCCACATTGCCAACCATATTCACTACTTCCCTTCCATCCGCATCCTTCAGCACCGCCTGCAACGTATAACCTTTACCGTCCATTCCCCGGTAAACGCTGAGCTGCGGATCAATCAGCAGTCGGAAATCTTGATAATTCCCCTGAACAGCAGGCAGAGTGCGCACTACATAGTCACGGATACGGATATCCGGAGTATGCACCAAATGAATACTGCGATGAACACCTCCAAAACGCCAAAAATCCTGATCTTCCAGATAAGATCCGTCACTATACCGATAAACTTCCAGAGCGATTTGGTTCTCTCCCGGTTTCAACCAGCGGGTGATATTGAACTCACTAGGTTCCATACTTCCCTGGCTATAACCTATACGTTCACCGTTTATCCACACATAAAAAGCACTCATCACTCCTTCAAAGCGAAGAAAAGTCTGCCCATTTGCCTTCCACCCGGCGGGCAGCGTGAAAGTACGCCGGTATTGCCCCACCGGATTACGCTCCTTGTAGGTGGTATACGAAGCTTTAGGCTCCCCCATCACCCGTGGAGGATCTATTTTAAACGGATATCCTGCCGATACATAAATAGGCGTTCCGTATCCGTTGATTTCCCAATTGGCAGGAACCGGAAAATCTTTCCAATCCTTGTCATTAAAGTCCGTGCGGTAAAAATCCGTTATCCGTTCGGAAGGCACAGGAGTCCACCGGAATTTCCACATCCCGTCCAGACTCATCGAACAATCCCCCTTCTGCTTGGCAAAAGGCACAAAAGCAGCCCTTGCCGGTTCCCTATTAATCTGTAATACATGATGATTCTCCCAATCATGTATTTGTTGGGCCTGTAAGGATACCGTCATCCATCCGCACAGTAACAATCCATATAATCTCATATTTTTGGTCTTTCTTTTCAAATGAAGACGGACGAAATATGATTTTGTACCATATAAATTGTAAAAAGAAAACCCTTCTCTCCGATATCATCATCGAAAAGAAGGGCAAACTTAACATGGACAAAACAATTATCTAGGATTTTGAACTATATTCGGATTAGCATCAATTTCTGTTTGTGGAATAGGAAGTGCCACCCTAGGGTCTGAAGGAGCAATGACACGGGCATCTTCAGGCATAGTCAGATGCCAGCCTCCCGAACGGTCCACCGACTTGCCATTACGCATATAATCAAAGAAAGCATGACCTTCACCTACCAGTTCTTTACGTCTTTCTTTCAGAATGCGCTCCAGGCTGAGATCAGCAGATGTTACGGATTTCGCCGGATTGGCACGGGTAACTATCGCATTCAGATATGTCAATGCTTTTTCCGTATTGCCGATTTTAAAAGCAGCTTCCGCAGCATTCAAATAGACCTCGGATAAACGGAGAATACAAAGATCATTATCCTGTGGATTGACTGTAGAAACAGCATCGGTCACACTGCCCGATTTCCCCGGATATTTAATCAGATATTTCGGTTGACCTTTGGCAGCTACAGGCAATGTATCCGCAACGGCATTTTCCGGCAAATGAGGAAATACATGGCGCACATCTTCAGGGTCTTCATTCAGCAAATCCAAATAAGCCTTTGTCAGAATCAGGTTATTCCAATCTTTCACATTATCGGCATACACCATCGGCGCCCCTTCTCCTCCCGAACCGCCTGAAGGTTCAGACATCGTAAAATAGAATTCAAACAAAGACTCAGAGTTAAAGTCTTTTCCCCATACAGAAGGATATTCGTCATGAGTAAAAAGCCGGTAAATTCCCCCATTGTCATTGATTACTTCTTCTGCACATTTCAATGCATTTTCATTGTCATTCATATACAGATACACCCGGGAAAGCAAAGCTTTCACACTCCAATAATTCATATAGGCATCATGTTTTTCCTTTGTCAGTCCTCCCAACGCATCGTTCAAGTCCTTTAGCACTTGTTCGTAACATTGTGCCACTGTGTTACGTTCCGGAGCATGATCTTCCAAGGTAGTCTGAATCTCAATAGGAACTCCTAAAGAAGCCCCATTATCCAAAGTATAAGGCATACCGAACAAACGGGTCAGATCAAATAAAGCCAGTCCTCTCATTGCCAGTGCCTCCGATTTAATCCGTGCCACTTCTTCCGGCCTGGCATTCCCCGCATTTCCGGCATCCAACTTTTCTATCAGACTGTTAGCCTGATGGATCACTTTATAGGGTTGGTTCCAGACAAGGGTTATATTAAAATTATCATCCGCCGTAACATCAAAGAAATAGTAAGGCGAAACCCTGCGGCCTGCTCCTTTATTAATACGTGCCTGCACATCTTCTCCACGACAATCAGCATAATAAAGATAATTATCACCATAATAACTATGTGCGGATGCTAATCGGTATATACCATTCAATGCCACCTGTGCATCATCTATATTTTTAATGGCATCATCACTGGGAACTGCCGTAGAAGGATCTGTATTCAGCCAATCAGCAGTACACGAAACAAACATCAATGATACAGCCGCAACAATCGATAAATATATTTTTTTCATTTCGTTCTAATTTAAAGGAGATTCATTAAAATGAGACTTCTATTCCAAAACTGTAAGTACGCATAGGAGGTGTTTCACAAAATACTTCACCGGAAACAGGTACTTCCGGATCATACTGGTCCCACTTTGCCCACGTCAACAAGTTACTGCCTGAGAAGTACAATCTTGCTTTACTGACACCCAGTTTGGTCAGCCACTGATCCGGCAATGTAAAGCCCAAAGTCAAGTTCTTTACACGTAAATGATCCGTGCTATGTACATAACGGGATGAATTCTGCGGTCCTGCCGCCTGGCCAAGTACAAATCGGGGTACATCCGTCACATCACCCGGCTTTTGCCAACGATCCAATTCATAAATGGGCAAGTTATAGTTCTGCTCTTTTGCACCGTCGGTTTCATTATAAGTTCCGGTTTTGTCAAAAGAATATCCTCCTAAAGAATAAGTCAATGTCAATGCCAGATCAAACCATTTGTAATTCACGATATTGGTAAAACCTCCTGAAATCTTCGGATCCACAGACTTATAAGGAATTGCCTGTGCTGCAGAAGCGTCAGTAGTCACTGTTCTGTCATAATTGCCATTTGCATCCTGTGTATTCATATAGTACAAAGCTTTTCCTGTCTGAGGATCAACCCCCGCATATTCTTTCACATAGAAGGTAGAATACGGCAACCCCACTTTATGGATAAACCAGCTTCCCTCGATAGACTGGTCCAATTTACCATCCAATGATACAATCTTATTTTTATTGTGGGTCATATTCAAAACAGAAGTCCAATTAAAGTTGTTACCGGCAAAGTTTATGGTACGCAGTTCCAGTTCCCAACCTCTATTATTCAGTTGTCCCAAGTTCCCCAAATAATTTTGGAAACCGGTAGTGCTACTGATAGGACGATTGTAAAGCAAATCTTTCGTATCGCGATTATAATATTCCAAGCTGACAAAAATACGATTGATAAATGCCAGGTCGAGTCCCAAATTCAAGTTATAGTTCTTTTCCCACTTAAGGTTCGGGTTCGGTAATGCCGATTCATAAGATCCACCACCTCCCATATAATTCTGCCCGTAGGAATAAAGTCCCATATATCCGTAAAGAGCACCCGGCTGATTACCATTCACACCATACGAGGCACGTATCTTAAAATCACTCAGCACACTCTTTATAGATTGCATAAATTTTTCCGCACCTACATTCCACATACCGGATACAGACCAAAAATTTCCCCAACGGTTCTCGGGTGACAGGCGTGAACTGCCGTCACGACGGAAGCTACCGGCAATATAGTAACGGTCATCATAATCATAGTTGATACGGGATACATAAGAAATCATTCTTGAATCCTGAGTAGAAGACACAAAGCTGTTCAATGATGCTGCATTATCCGGTTCCACCAAATAATCTGAAGGAAGTTTGGATTTATCCCCCATTGCTTTGTCTGTCTGATAATTTTCAATTTCATAAGCTACCAACGCATCCACATGGTGTAATTGTGCTATAGTCGTATTATATCCCAATGAAGTGGAAGAAATCAATTTACTATATTCTATAAATCCCTTTGCCGTCTGTGCATCACTACCACTTTTAGCTCCGGCTCCACTCAACGGATTCCAATAACGGGAATCTTTCTGAATATTATAATCATAGCTAAGCGTTTCTTTCAATTTCAACCCTTTGATAATATCTATCGAAGCATAGCCTGTAGAAAACATACGTGTCATGCGGGTACGGTTATAATCTGTACGGATATCACGCAACGGATTCACATTGCTACTGGGATATGATCCTACATAATTCCCTTCAGCGTCACGTACCGGAAAAGACGGAGTGGTGTTCAAAGCCACACAAAGGAAAGGATTAATAGATGATCCACGCTCCTCATTCATTTCCTGATTCAATTGAGAGAACATCACATTGGCGCCCACTTCCCCACGGGAACCTACCTTCTGGGTTACATTCAAACGAGCTGTATATCTGTCCAGATTAGAATTTTCCACCAAACCCTCCTGACGGTTAAAACCCAATGAAGAATAGAACGTAGTCTTGTCATTGCCTCCCGATACGGACGCTTCATAACTTTGATGATGTGCCGTACGCATCAATTCTTTTCTCCAGTCAGTATATCCCAGTTCCGGAATGGAGGCATAATCATTGATATGTAAATCGGCATATTCGGTGGGCGATGCCAATCCCGCCTCCGGATTCTTGGCTATTTCATCTTGTTGAAAGTTCATCAAACCTTCATAAATTAACTCTCTACGCTGCTCCCCATTCAACGTCGGGCGGAATTCCACAGCAGCATTAGAAAAGCCTCCATCCATTTTTAATGTAGCCTTAGCACGTCCTTTTGTACCTTTTTTAGTGGTTATCAGAATCACACCGTTTGCCGCACGTGAACCATATAAAGAAGCCGCTGCCGCATCTTTTATGACTGTTATATTTTCAATATCCGAAGGGTTCAGCGTACTCATTATATTCGTTTTAGAATTATTCATGTAAGCGGCATCTGCCGAGCCACCACTCAAGCTTCCGGAAGTCACCGGTACTCCGTCAATGACAAACAAAGGTTCTTTCGATGCATTGAATGACCCCATACCGCGGATACGTATACTTTGATTAGCACCCGGCTGACCGGAATTTCCCGAAATGGATACGCCCGGAGTCATACCCTGCAACTTCTGTTCTACCGATACAACCGGAACGTTCTTCAACAAGTCCCCCCGTAATGTATTTGCCGAACCGGTAAATGAAGATTTGGAAAAATTACCATAGCCTGTCACCACAACCTCATCCAATCGTTGTGTATCCGGATGCAAAGATACATTCAGCACCCCATTGGCAGGTATCTTCGCCGTTAGTGTACTCATACCTAAAAACTCAATCACTAATGTTTTGTCTTTGTCGGGAACTTCCAGAGAGAAATTGCCATCTATATCTGTCACCACACCGATAGATGTACCGGGTATTTTGACAGTAGCTCCAATTAATGGTTCTTTATCCTCCGCTGAGAGAACGCGTCCTTTCACTGTTCTATTTTGAGCTTGCACGTACAAACCGAATAAACAAGCCAAAATAAAAAAAACATACCTAGATTTATTCATGATTTATATTTATATAATTATATAATAATTTATCATGTTCCGGTCAAAAGATATGCCAACAACAAGAAGCATCCGTCAAATCACTGTATATTAACTAAATAAGAAAACAGAACGTCTGTAAAATTGTAGAATAAATCCACATGAATGTAGAATTTGTCCACACAAAAAAAGGGTGTGATACCACACCCTCTCATTTAATAATTATTTAAAATTAATTTTTAGTATATCCCGGATTCTGCTCCATATCAGGACTAAATGTAAACTGGTCTGTTGGAATCGGTAAAACACATTTATAATAATCCCAGTCTATTTCCTCCACGATACCCGGTAAATGATATCCTCCCTTACGAACAATGGTCTTTCCATTTCTCAACATATCAAAGAAACGATGCCCCTCACCTATCAATTCTTTACTTCTTTCTTCCAACACCCTATCCAATGTATATTCAGCCGCCGTTACTTCCTTTGCAGGATTAGCACGCTGCACAATTGCATTCAGATAATTCAAACCTTTTACGGCAGATGCCCCACCTATTTTCACTCCGGCTTCCGCCGCATTCAAATAGACTTCAGACAAACGGAAAATAACATAATTATTTTCAAAAGATGGAGTCGTAGCATCTGTTCCCGGCCATTTCTTCAACCACCATACATCATTTTTATTATAAACATTCTTTTCCAGCAACAGACAGCGAATATCCTCCGGGTCACTCAATAACTCATCCACAAATTTCTGAGTGGCAAAAATCTCACGATACCCATTCCAATGCATCAGATATGCCAATGAACTTCGTCCTCCATTATCATCTGTACTATTAGCAATTTCAAATAATGATTCCGTACCAAACGTATTTTTCAAATCCCATGCCGGAACATATTCATCACGTGTATAAAGACGGTACATTCCATTTCCTTCCACTTCTTCAATCAAGTTGCTTGCCATTTGAAACGCTTTCTCGTTATCATCATGATACAGATAAATACGAGACAGCAATGCTCTTGCAGCATACGCATTCATCCGGCTGTTATTTTTAGAAGTACTCATTAAAGGTATAGCCTCCTCCAATGTACTGATTATGAACTCATAATCCTTTGCAACAGTGCTGCGTGGCGGATTTTCATCTAATGTAATTGCATGATCTACAATTGGAGCTCCCCAACCGGCCCCTTTATCCTTAGTATAAGGATAACCGAAACAACGGGTCAAGTCAAACTGGCAAAGTGCCATGATAGTCATCGCCTCACCTTTCAATTCCTTTAATCTTTGCTCTGAACCTTGCACTTTTCCATCATCAATCGCATTGATCACATTCCATGCATTACGGATAATATAAAAAGGACGTCCCCATAAATATCCGGCATTTAAGCTTGTAGAGCGATGATCATATAAGTAACACCGGTTACAAGTTCTCCCGCTATTATAAGAACTCTGCATATCATCCCCTTTCATATCCCCATAAAAAAACATGGTTCCGCCATAATAGCCATAGCTGGACATCAAATCATACAATCCATTCACAGCATTATCTATATCCTGCTCTGTACTCAGTGCCAAATCCGTAGAAACGCTATCACCAGGATGAGTGGTTAAAAAATCATCCCCGCACGATACGGCCAATAAAGAAATCAAGCCTAATATAATTATATTTTTTTTCATAAACAGTTCGGTGTTAATTGATTAGAATTTAAGTTCAAGTCCAAATGCGAATGTTTTAAGAGGAGGAGTAAAATAACTTACAATTCCATTCAACTCCGGATCATATTGATCGTATGCAGCCCACGTCAACAAGTTGGTACCCGAAAAATAAATACGGGCAGAATTAATACCTATGGTTCTCAACCAAGACTGAGGAGCAGAAACGCCAACAATCAAACTTTTCAAGCGCAAATGATCTGTGCTATGAACACCACGTGACGAGTTCCACCAGCCACCATACTCTTGTCCATACACATATCGGGGAACATCTGTTATATCTCCCGGCTGTTTCCAACGGCGGCGTAACTCTGTACTCTTATTGTATTGTGCCGTATAACCGTCATCCTGCAAAGCATACATGGCACCATCGTAAGAATATCCACCTAAATGAAACGACAAATTAAAAGATAAATCAATAAACTTATAATTAAACGTATTCATCAATCCACCGGTCAATTTAGGATATATATCTTTCAACTCCACACGGTCGGCATCATTGGGGTCATACACAATATTCCTGCTTCTATTGCCATTTTCGTCTTCTTTATTGTCATAATACATCGGGCGTCCGTCATTAGGATCCACTCCGGCATACTCTCTCAAATAAATTGTCGCATACGAACAACCTTCCTTTCTGATATAATTTCCATCTATAAATTCCGGAAGATCCGCCAGTTTTACAATCTTATTTTTATTATGTGACAAGTTTAAAGAAGTTGTCCAACTAAAATCTTTGGTTTGAATATTACTTGAACGTACCTCTATTTCAAAACCGGTATTCTTCATTTCGCCCACATTCGTAAGAATACTGCCAAAACCACTGATAGAATTCAATTGCTTACTCATCAATAAATCCTTAGTCGTTCTGGTATACCAATCGAAAGTCAAATTAACCCGTCTGAACAGACTTAAATCAACCCCCAGATTCAATGCATAGTTCTTTTCCCAAGTCAAATCAGGATTAGCAATAGCATCTTCCCACGGAGCAGGTTTTCCATTATAAAATGCTCCGGTAGTATAAGTTCCATGATAACCATAATAACCGGTCGGCAGATTACCGTTCACACCATACGATGCTCTTAATTTCATATCCGACACCACATCCTCCCACGGTTTCATGAAGTTTTCCTGAGAGAGTCTCCATGAAGCGGAAACAGCCCAAAAGTTCCCCCAACGGGTATCAGGCGCCAATCGGGAAGAGCCATCACGACGGAAACTGAAACCTGCATAATATTTATCATTATATCCATAATTCAAGCTTCCTACATACGACACCATAGCATCTTCCTGCCTCGTATTAGTAAGATCAGCAGGTTTGGCGCCATTATCCAACGACGGATTAAGTGTTTGCCCGTAAACCTGTTTCTCACCATACATATCCTCATAATCGTATTTCATAACCTCATACGCTAAAACCGCATTAATATTATGTTTGCCAAACGTTTTATTATATGCCAGATTCGTTTGTGAAGTATAACTCATTCTCTCAATCATCATCATCTGTCCGGATCCCTGTGTAGCTTCCCCATCCTTACCGTCAGGCGAGTAAAAGAAAAAGTCTTTATTTAAAGAATAGTCTACTGTAAAGACAGTAGATAACTTCAACCCGTCCAAGATATGATAAGCAGCCTTGGCGGATGCCATTGTACGTGCCAGACGTGCATAATTTGAATCTACAGAATTCTCATACAGCGGGTTAATACCTCCATTATTCTGGAAACCCGTATGATAACTGCCATCCTCATTATAAATAGGTATGGAAGGGGTCAATTGATATTTTGAAGAATAAAGCGCACTGGCATAATACTGTCCCTCCGGCGTATGTTTATTACGAGTCCATGAAAAGGTAGCATTCATTCCATACTCAAATTTATTCCATTTACTGTTTGCATCAATACGACCGGTAAAACGTTCCATTCCTGAATTTATGCTTATACCTGTCTGATTGGTGTATCCTAACGTACCAATAAAATTCGATTTTTCATTACCTCCGCTTACAGACAAACTATAGTCCTGCTGATGTCCTTTTTTCAATAAAGCATCTTCCCAATCAGCATATCCGTTGGCCGGGCGTGCAGCATAATTGTCAATTTGTCCATCCGCATAAGCCTTTGCCTCGGCTTCCGAATCCCCCTGATTCAAACGATAATTAACAAATCCTTCATAAATCAACTCCCTACGCTCTTCACCCCCCATTATCGGACGATAATTGTAAGCAATATCCGTAATACCGTAAGTAGCCTGCATACTCACCCTCATTTTACCTTCCTTCCCTTTTTTAGTAGTAATAAGGATTACACCGTTAGATCCTTTTGCTCCATATAATGAAGCAGAAGCGGCATCTTTCAATACGGTTATACTTTCAATATCCGCAGGATTTAATGTCTCGATCAAACCAAGTCCTCCCGCACTGGCATTGGCACTTAGACCACTCATATCCCTAGACGCTACCGGCACGCCGTCCAATACATAAAGAGGTTCTGTAGAAGCATTCATAGAAGCAATTCCACGCACCCGCACTGTAGCTTTAGAACCCGGTTGGGAAGAACTGGCCACTGAACTTAACCCCGGAATATTAGCCTCCATCATCTGTGCTACAGACACAACAGGCAATGACTCCAATTTATCCGTATTCAAAACAGAAGCAGACCCCGTATAAGTAGCCTTCTTAAAATCACCATAACCGGTCACTACCACTTCATCCATCAACTGCGAATCCTCTTTCAGCATCACTCTTATTTGCCCGTTAGCAGGCACTTTCACCTCCGCCGATTTCATACCGATGTAACTGATTACGATAATATCACCCTGTTTAGCATCAAGAGCGAAATTACCTTCAATATCGGTAATCATACCGGTATTGGTTCCCTTGATGATTACGGACGCCCCGATTAAAGGCATTCCGTTAGCATCCTGCACATTACCTGAAACATGTTTTTTCTGCTGTACGCTTTCCACACGATCTGAAACCGGAGAAGATAGTGCATGGTTTTCCACTGCGAGCACGGAGCTCAATCCTGTAATAGACATTGCCGAATAGGCAACTACAAACAAACATCTGCATTTGTCTGTAATTCGAGAGTGTGTGTCTTTATTCCTCATAAAATTGAGTATATTTATAAATACCATATATGAGTTCAGCTTATTCATACCATATTCCAATCGTCATTCTGTCACTGAATAAGCCTAATCTTTCTCCGTATTACATTAAGGTTGTGACAAATATATAAATTAAAATCTATAAAAGAAACAAAATGAATATTTTTTTCTCCTCATATCGATAAATAAAAATACAACATTCATCCAAATAAAAAATGTGCCAAAAGTATTTACTACCTTTGGCACATACCCACCCGGCTGTTTGATATATCAATAAACCGCCGAAGCGATCACTTGTATAAACAAAATAAGGAACACCATTGCAATCGGATACACCGTAGCATATGCAACACTCGGAATATTACTATCTACCATGGAATCGGCTGCCGCAAGACCGGGCGTACTGGTCATACCACCGGTGATGGTGCCCAGCAAATCCAACAAACTGATTTTAAAGACCAACCTGCCAACCACAACGGCAACCAGCATAGGCACGACAGTAATGGTCGCCCCCACTCCGAACAATAACAATCCGCTCTCCTGAAAAGTAGCCACCAGATTCTTACCGGCAGAAGTACCGACCTCAGCCAAAAACAGCAATAAGCCCAACTGGCGTAACAACTGATTGGCAGGACCGGACATAGACCACAATATGGGTCCTGTCTTTCCCACGGCACTCAGCAGCAATGCCACCATCAGCACTCCTCCGGTCAATCCGGGTGAAAAGGAAACACTGTCTGAAAATGAAATATTTATTTTGCCGAACAATACACCTAATACAATCCCCATAGCTATCGGGAAGAAATCAGTATCAGACAACTGTTTGGCATTATTCCCCAACAAACGGGCAACGCCTCTGAGTCCTTCCCGTTCACCGACCACCATCAGCTTATCACCGAATTTCAAGGCCAAATCCGGAGAAGGTGACAAGTCTATGCCGCTTCGACGGATACGGGTTACCGTACAACCAAAGTTACGTTGTAAATTCAGATCCCCCAATTGCTTGTTTATCATATCTTTCTTTGTCAGCAATAAAGATTCAATCTCCTGTGTCTGATCCAGAGGCAATTCACCTTCCTCCCGTTCTCCAACCAATACGGCAAACTGATTCAGCGCTTCCTCACTTCCCACCGCCTGCACATAGTCCCCTTCCAGCAACATGGTATTCGCTTTAGGCATCAATATAGAATCCCCATGCTTTACCCGTGAAATGACGGCCCCCGTCATGGCACGTGCATTTATTTGCGCCAAAGTACGTCCGAATACCGCTTGATTGGTCACTCTGAAAATGCAAGTTGTCAGTTCCGGAAAACCGCTGCGCCGTTCCAGTTCCAACCTGCGCGCTTCTTTATCCAGATCCACCCGCATAATCTTGGGTAACAGCTTCACAAACAAAATCACCCCTATCACTCCAAACGGGTAAGCAATACCGTATGCAATGGAAGCCAACGGTGAATTTGTACTGTCTATAGCTACCGCCAGACCGGGCGTACTGGTCAATGCCCCTGCTATCAATCCCACCACACTGGGCGTATCAATGTCAAAAGCATACTTCAGTCCTACCGCCGTCAGACAGGCAGAGCAAATAATAAGCATAGTGATAAGAATCAGTGTCTTTCCTTTACTTCTGAAAGAATCGAAAAATCCGGGACCGGCCTGAATACCGATGGTAAAGATAAAAAGCACCAGACCGAAGTTCCCCAATTCTTTAGGAATGATCACACCGAAATGTCCGAAAAGCAAGGCAATGAAGATAACGGCCGACACATCCAGCGACAAGCCCTTTATCTTAATCCTCCCTAGCATAAAGCCCAACGCTACAATAAGGAAGAGCGAGAAATAAGAAGAATGCAGTAAATCAATTAACATATTTTTAAGAGGTTAGTTTCAGAGCACAAAGATATGTAAAAATGCCAAATGCTGAAACTTTCCCCTTACTATTTGCAGAAACCATTCCTCCTATTGCACATCCAGCGCATCCAGTGCCAGCCCCTCCATATCCGGAGCGGAAAGCACCACCTTATAATAGCCTGCATTGATATACGTACCCGTCGTTGTACTCAGCATACGCCACTTTCCGGGAGTTTCGGCAAAAGTCAGATGATCCTCCTTCAGTACCACCCCTTTGGAGTCGATGAACTGCATACGCACCTTCATAGGCTTCCCCGTAGCGTTCATGTATTTAAAACGAAGGGCATAGACCTGTGCCAGACCGGTAGAGATATTCCAGGTAATACTGCTTTTCTCACCTTTACCAAAGAAGACACCGGTTTGTTTCTTGACCTCTTTCTTTATAAACTTGCCTTTCAACATAGCGTCCTCGGCTTGATAAGTCACATTGGCACGGGCATTTTTATCTTCAGGCAATAATTCTTTGGGAGTCTTTTCCATCACATCCTTGTCTTGGGCAGCCCAGCTGAAACTTACATTCCGGTCATCAGCCCCTTGATTAGCAACAGGCTCCACAGAAGCGGCCGAAGCTATCGCAATGCCACAAATCAGAGCTTGCCCCGCTTTCACCTCCGGAAAATCAATCTTCAAGACACCACCTTTCACAACAGCATTCACCACCTTTTTGCAAGCGCCGTCATGCCCCGCTTCAGCCCATACATCCAAGTCATCCAGAAGCACTTTATCATTTACCGCTACATCAAAAATACGCAAGCCTTCACAATCCGTCTGTACGCCGCCTCCCGTACCATGCCAGGGCTCTGTAAAATAAAGTTCCACACGATACTCGCCATCCGGAACGGGAAAGCGGAAATTCAGTTTATGGCGTCCGAAACGGAAAGTCTGGAACAGCTCCCAATCCCTAGTGCCATGAATGGGATCATTCGTGGTACGCTGGCTCGCCTGATAAGGGCTCAATAACTGCACACTATCCGACGGATGGATAAACGATTCCGCCCACGAATGAGAATAACGGCTGTTATCCTGCGCCCAGACCTGACCATACGTATCCGTATAAGCATCTCCCCCGCAATTCAAACGATAAAGATACGTATATCCCTCAGCTCCTTTCAACAAATCTGTCCCGTTCAACCGGTCGGCAGCAACAGGCACTATAACAGAACCACGGTAAAGAGCCTCAAAATGAGGCGCTTTTTCCAAACCGTCCAGCACCAATACATCTTCCGCTGCCGGTTTTCCTTTAAAGTATCCCACGGCACGAAGCACATTGTAACGGATGTCGCGGTTCTCCCACATAAAATGAGTACCTACCCCATGATTCAGTTTCCGTCCCAAGTATTCAGCATCCACCGCATCATTGTACAGCAACACACTGTCACAATTGCTGTACGCCTCAATGGTAGCCCGTCTGCGGCCTGTTGCAAAACGGTCTTCCCACGTGTGGGATGCCAGATAGACCATCGGATCTTCGGAAGCCGGCACATAGTTGGCCCGATACATATAATATACATCCAGCGGTTCTTCCCACGGAGTAACCAGTCCTTTATAATTAAACGGTCCCACCTTATCTATCCGGCGATACGCTTCATCCGGCTGGCGGCGTCCCGGATTATCATGACTGCTGAATATCCATTGGAATTGTCCGCACACACTGTCCTTTGCCTGTTCCGCCAATCGGATCTTGGTTTCCATCAGCCGGCACATACGTTCCTCGCTCCATACGCCGTTCGCATCAAAAGCTGCCGGTTCCGTATGCAGTCCGATGCTGCGCCATGCCCCATATTCACCATTCAACAACTGATTCTTCTGTGACAATTCACGGCCATACTTATTCACATCACCACCATAGGTTCCACTCCAGTTCTGAATAACATTCCAATCTGTTCCATCACCACCGTTACACGTGGTAATCACACGCATGGTACGCGCCGTAGGATCCATTTCACGGATAATCTCACTACACTCCTCGGCAAACTCCTTAGGCAGCGTGCTTTCGTTCTGCAATCCCCACATCACCACACAGGGCGAGTTGCGGCGTTCCTTCACCCACTGGCGGAGCAGTTTCTTGAAATTCTCACGAAACTCCGGAGTGTCATACCATACATGGGCCGAGAACTGAGTCCACCACAAGACCCCTTCCTTATCCCAATATTTCTGATAATCCAGGTGATGGGGCTGGTGAGCGTCACGGAAAGCGTTGAAGCCCGCCGCACGGATCTGTTTCACACGGGCTGCCACCTGCTCACGGCTGAAAGCATGGCTTTGTCCGAACTGGTGTTCATATTCACATACCCCATTGATAAAGACAGGCTGTCCGTTCAGATAGAACCGTCCGTCACCGTCCTTCCGTTTCACCGGCCAACTGACGGTACGGATACCAAAGGGCGTACTAATCTCATCCGTCGTACTCTTGCCACGCTTTATCATACTGGCCAGTTTATACAAATAAGGATTCTCCGTACTCCATAAGACAAGATTCTGCACCGGCGATTGTTGCTTCACCACTTTCCTTTCACCCGGCTGCAAAGTCACCTTCTCCGTCAGGCGGAACACCTGCTTGCCATCCGCATTACTGAATTTATTAACCACTTCCACCGTTTCGGCAGTCTTCCCGTAATTTTTCACCTCCGTTTCTACAAAGACAGTTCCCGCCTTATCATCATTCCAGATATGCACTCCGAAAGGTTCGATGCGTATTTCATCCGTAGCTTCCAATACTACAGGACGGAAAATGCCCAAAGGCTGGGAACCTTCACTGAATCCCCATTCCGAAGAACAACCACCGCATACCCAAGGCATATCGGCAATCATTTCAGGATGCTCCGCTTTCACCACCAGTCTGTTCTCTCCCGGCTTCAACGCCTCCGTCACATCCAGTGTCAACGTAGTACGCCCTACGGGATGACGGCCGAAATCCTTTCCATTCAATGTAACAGTGGCATACGTTCCCACTCCCTCAAAACGAAGGAAATAACGTTTTCCGAATGAAGAATCGGAAATTGGAAATTGAGAATTATCCAGCGTGAAGGTTTTTTCGTACATGGCAGTACCGTGCAAGTTACCATGCGTCAGTTGGCGGTAACCGTAATAATCGTCCCAGTTATGAGGGATATCCACCACTGTAGGGGCATTGTCCGCCTGCCCGTATGCACTTTTATCACAAAGCCATGTTTTCCATCCTTTATCCAGTTCCATCACCATCCGGCGGTTCTTCACCTCCCGTTCCGGGAAATGCACTTGCGAACGTCCCATCGGCTTGCTGGTAGCAATGGCTATACCACGTTGTTCCGCGTCATTCACGGCACAATAAAAATGATACACCACCCCATTGTGTTTCACCACATAACTTTTATGAGCGAACAATTCATCATAGTCTTTGGAAGGGATAATCAAATCCGCCCCTTTCCAATCGGTCCAGTGCACCAGGTCATAACTGGCAGCAAATGTATTGAATGCCTTGTATTTGCGGCTCGGTTCAAAAGCCGAGAAGTAGAACATGACATACACATCGCCCATTTTCTGGATATGCGCATCCCCCGTGATGGTTCCGTCCGCTTCGTGTGCAAAGACCGGATTGCCCGGATATCGTTTCCACTTCTTCATATCCTTTGACAAGGCGATACCCACCCGTTCCGCTTTCAAATCCGTTTCCGGATGCCGTCCTGCCGCGTTATAGAACATGACGAAAGGAGCGCCCAGTGTTTTCTCCTTATCCCAATAGACCACACTTTTGTACTGGGTCAGCTTTTCCCACCATTGCGCGTCTTTATCATGGATACTCATCACAGGCTTGTCCTGTGCCTGCCACTCATGGGCGGAACCCAAAGGCCGGTCTGTCCAGGCCAAACCGATATACAGCGGCTTGTTCACCGATTCATATCCGGTCCCTTCCCCACCCAGATAAGTCATCCAATGCTTGCCTTTATACGTCTGCAGGGCATAGCTTCCTCCCCACTCCATATCCGGCAATGCAGGGAAACCACCACGCTGGTTGCAATCCCAGAATCCGTCACGATAAGACAAGACACGTCCCAATGTACGCCATTCCAACAGATTATCACTTTCGGCTATCCATGTCTCGTATCCACGCCCGTCCAGTCCGCTCTTACCATTATAAACCACGTAGGTCATATACCACTTATCCCCTTCGCGGAACACGGTAGGGCAGTCTATTTTATGCTTGTTGTCGGCAGGAGCTACAGCCAGCCCATATTTATAAGGAGTCTTGGCTTCCTCATAAATCTGCTCCATGCGCGATTGCGGAACTTCACGTTGGGCGTATGTTCCCAACGTGAACAAAGAAAATGCTAATATTAAGATCTTTTTCATAATCACCTTTTATATACAAGCAAGACGGATAAGAAAGTAAAATGTACTAGGATTGAGCATACAAAATTAAGCCGTAATATTTGATATTCCGAAGCAAAACAGCTATTTTTGTCAAAAAGAAATTGGTTATGAAATATTAGAGCAAGAAACCAACAAAAAATTAAAGTTATTATGAATGTAATGTCACAAAAAGAATATATTTCTCTATTATCCCGACATTTATTTTGGGATATGGACGTAAATAAAGTTAATTTAGATACCTGCCCGGCACAAATTATCCAACGTGTACTGGAATATGGCAATTTAAAAGACTGGCAACTTATATTATCATATTATGGATTGGATAGAATCGTTTCTATTTGCCAATCATTACGCACATTGGACAAAAAAGCATTGTCTTATATTTGCTGTATTTCAAACACCTCTAAAGAACAATACAGATGTTATCATATCAAACAGTCAACTCCCACACTTTGGAATTGCTAAAAAAGCTGACCAATGAAGAATTTCTTTCAAAAGCCAGATTAGTAGGTGGAACAGCTTTAGCACTTCAATACGGCCATCGTATTTCAATTGATTTAGATTTTTTCGGGAATATAGAGGAAGATAATGAAACTATAAAAGAAGTACTGATCAACATAGGGAAATTATCTGTTATCAAAGAGTCTAAAAACATCAAGATATACATACTTGATGATATTAAAATAGATTTTGTCAATTACAGATATAATTGGCTGGATCCTGCTATTGAAGAAAATGGTATAAGACTAGCCTCCCCCAGAGATATTGCAGCAATGAAAATAAATGCAATAGAGGGACGGGGAACCAAAAAAGACTTTATAGATATTTATTTCCTACTGCAACACTATTCACTGGAAAACATTCTAAAATTCTATGCTGATAAATATCCCGATAATTCCCAATTCCGCGCTTTGATGAGTTTAACTTATTTTGAAGATGCTGAAGAACAATTCATGCCCGAAATGCTTGTTGCAATAGATTGGGATAGGATAAAAAGCTTTATCATAGACAAAGTGGCTACCCTATCCCTATAATCTTTTTAATAGAACATCCAGTCCATCGTCTCCTCCGCACCGGCCAGTCCCGCATTACGCGGAGTCACCTGCGCGTCTGTAAATCCCAGCACCATCGTATATCCTTTCGGCAGCAACAAGGTATGCTTTCCGGCCTCAAAATGATAAGCATGTACATTCGCCAGCGGCATCCCCGCTATGCGTATGGCATTGGTCAGTTTCGGTTCCGCCTGACCGTAATCATTGGCAGAAGCGTCCGTTTCCAGTTTCGGGGCTTTCGCATACTTCTTCTGGTCATCACGGAAATAACCTACCAACAAACTCACCGGAGCAGCCGCTTCAAACTCTATTGTCGTACCTTCCTTGCGCTGCACATCCCCGTTCATTCTATAAGCAGTCAGCCCTTCCAGCTCGGCGGCCAGTGCATCCACCTTGCCCGGTACATTGGAGAACAGGCTTGCCCCCGTCGCCAGTTTCACCGGAGCCAGTCCGTTCAGGATCTTCACATTTGCGGCGGACAAAGGTTTTATCTCAGCTGCACTTTCCGTCACCTTACCTGCCGCCCTATCTTTCAGCAACTGCAAGTTCGCCTTGAAATTAGCCAGCTCATTTTCATAATGCACCAGCATCTCTTTCCAGGTCTTGTTCTTGCCACCGTCACCACCGATAGGAATACGGCGTTGCGCGGTCTGCATACTGTTGGCATAATAATAAGTACTATCCGTCAATGCCACCAGCTTGCGGTAATGATCCAGACTTTGTTCCATCAATGGAATAGCGGCATCCAGTTCGTTCAGATCCTTTCCCCACTGATAGTTCAAGACACGCTGAGCAGCTTTCACTTTCAGGTTAAAGGCATAAGCAAATTCACGATAGCAATGCATGTCATTCCGCAAACGTCCGAACTCCTCTTTATTACGAGTCACCGCTGCGGCAGCCTTGTCAATGGCCGCCACCGCCTTGTCACCGTGTTCCACCACCTGCGCCACAATATCCAGCGGCAATTCGCCCACATGCGGCTGTTTCTTCCATTCCTTCTCCACATATTCTATCAGCTTCTCGCCCTCCGGCCCGCAACTCTCATAAAATCCCGGATAGATGGTATATTTATAAGGATTCACCAACTGGCTCATAAACATACCCAGCAACAAAGTCTGCCGGTTCCCTTCCGTGATGCCGAAACGGCGGAGCAACTTCGGAGCAATCTCTCCACTCTGCTCGTATGCCTCCAGAATATCTCCGGCTTCGGCAGGAGTCGTACCATAAAAATCGCCCAACTGCTTGTTCCAATATTCCACTTCGGATGAACGGTCCCGATGACAGTTCCATGCATAGCGTCCCCACGTCTTGTACCATATCCAGTCACGGTCCAGCTGATACTCCCGTTTGCCATCCGCCAGTTTGTCCGCCGTGTACGGCCAGTCCCAATAAGAAGCCTGCGGATACAGATGCAGGGCATTGGCTCCATGTACATTGTGCATGGCATTCACCGCCTTCTGTACAAAGTCGGGAGATCCCCAACGCCACGGTTCCAAGTTTGCCAGAATATGCACATTACTGATATGAATACTTCCCAAGTCACTCAAGTCCGAGTGTATCTTGGACCAAGGTCCGCGCGGTTCGTAAGTAGTCAGTGACTCACCATTGTATTTATGCATGGTATAGAGGTTCTTGTATAACGGCAATGCCGCATCCATCACCATCTTGCAGTCCGTATCGTGCGCACGCAGCAAAATGGGCGGTTCGTCCGTACGCCCCAGTGCCTTCAGTCCGTCCTTCACTCCCGGAATAATGGTTTTGGTAAACCACTCCACATCATCCTCGTAGGTATCCATCGCTTCCCCCAAGCATACCAGCAGACCCACATTGGGATATTTTTCTATAAACGCGGCCACCGACTTACGTGTATAATCACTGACCAGCGGAGTAATAGGACGGTTACGATCCTGTGTTTTCAACCCGTAATGCTCGGCAAAAGGCTTGCTTAACAATATATTATAAAACATCTGGATCACAAAGATACCGCGTTTGTCCGCTTCGGCAGTCAGGAACGAGAACATTTCCTCATTTTTCTTGAAAGTTTCCTCATCTACCTCTACGGCAAAAGGATACTCTTCCAGCTTCACCAAGGAAGCAAACGGATGCCCGTTCCACAGATACAAGGAATTCATGCGGTTTTCCACCAGCATATCCAGATATTTTATCCATTGTTCCTTATCATAAAACCAAGGGAAGCTCTCCGGCGTATAGGGATACTCATACACCCCTCTTCCGGGCAGGTATTCCATTTTCTGAATCCCTACACAACCTCCGCGAAGCACCATTTCCGGAGCATCCGTCAGCTGTGCCGGAAACTTCAAATCCTTGTATTGCCCTACATGATCTATCAATTCCCGACAGCCGTAAATCACACCGCTTCCGTCGTTTCCTGTCACCGTAGTCATGTTTCCACGGGTAGAAATGGTAAACCCCTCCTTTTTCAGTCCGGCAGTATCAGCAGCCTGTTCCAGACGGATGCATACCTCATCTTTATCCATACCGGCAGTATCCGACAACATAACAGACGAATACCCCGCATCTTCCAGCGCTTTCTTCAAATGTTCTCCTGCAAACAGCACCCGGTTCGACGCCTCCTGCGGCATCACAATATTCACATTGGGTTTCTCGCACCCCCATAACACGCACATACATGCGACAAGTGTTCCTAGCCTGATATTTTTCATTCTTTTCATATAAATTATTTACAGTTAGACGAAAAAAACGACAAGACGTACTCACAAGACCTCCGCCAATCGTCAAAAAGCGAAGAAAAAGCACAAGCTATCACAAAAAGGAAAAAAGCTGATGAACAAACGGGGGCAAACTCAACTTTTAAAAGGAAATGTATTGTGGAACAGAATTACCTAACATTAAAAACGAAAAGAACAATGAAAAAGAAATCTAACCTGACCCTATTTATGAAACAACTTATCCGGTCGCTAAAAGAAGAAGAGCGTTTCAGTACCGCCCACATCTACCAAAGCACCCTGAACGCCTTCATGCTCTTCTGCAAGACCGATGCCATCCGGTTCAACCAGATGGAACGTTCACGCCTGAAACAATTTGAGAACCACCTGCGCAACAAGGGATGTACCTGGAACACCGTCTCCACTTATATGCGTACCTTGCGAAGCATCTACAACAAAGCCGTGGACGATGGTCTGGCGGAAGAAAAGCCCCGTCTTTTCCGTCACGTATATACCGGCGTAAAAGCCAATACCAAACGTGCCCTCGATGCCAAAGACATGAGCAAATTACTAAGTGCCTCCCTTCCACGCCCCCTGCCGCAAAGCATGGAAGAGAGCCGGGCATGGATTACCCTGATGTTCCTGTTACGCGGAATGCCCTTTGTGGATCTGGCACACCTGCGCAAAACAGACCTGCAAGATTCCGTTATCTCCTACCGCCGCCACAAAACAGGAGCCCTGCTCACCGTCGAGATTCCTCCCGCTGCCATGAACCTTATCAAACGGTATCAAAATACAGACTCCGCCTCCCCCTACCTGCTTCCCATTCTCAGTGGAAACCGGAAAAGCGAAGAAGAGTATGCAGAATACCAACATGCCTTGCGGAAACTGAACTATGACCTGAAACAACTGGCGGTATACTGCGGAATCAAACTCAACGTCAGTTCCTACACCAGCCGCCACACTTGGGCCACTTTGGCTAAATACTGTCACTTTTCGGAACAATTGATTTGTGATGCCCTGGGGCACTCCTCCACAAAGGTGACCGAAACCTATTTGAAAAGCTTTAAAAACGATGAATTAGACAGAGCAAATAAAGTAATAATTAATCACATTAGCATTTCTATATAATCAATTTTAAAACTTCACATTACATTATAAAACAACAAATTAAAAGACTGTTACTTTAGAAGTAACGGAACAGATTTTGGAAGCAAAAGTATACAAACTTTAAATACAGTGCAAGATTTCTACACTTTTTTTCGTTTTTATTTTAAAAATTTTTTTTATTCCGCATATACCTCTCCCTACCCATACTCCGATTGTCAATATGAGTGAAGCCACATTTCCGGTCTTTTATCTTCTCTAACAGCCACTAAATCTTTATCTTACTGCTGTTTTCATGTTTTTTCGCCTCCCTCCTCCCCTTCCGTTACTTCTAAAGTAACAGAAAAAAACAAAACAAAAATATTGACAATGCGACATTCTTACTTATTTATAATAGCAATCATGCTAGCAGTTATGACTCCGCGTATAGCCCCGGCTCAAAGTATCGCTGTAAAAAGCAATGTTCTTTATGACCTTACCGGCACTCTCAACCTTGGAGGAGAAATAAGGTGTGACGACACCCATTCATTCAATCTGAGTGTCAACTATAATCCCTGGAATCTGGGAGAAAACAAAAAAATGAAGCACATTCTGATCCAGCCCGAATACCGTTGGTGGCTCAATGAAACATTCATAGGAAGTTTTTTCGGGGTGCAAGCCCATTTCGCCCAATACAATTTCGGTGGAACCACTCCTTTCACCACGGTCAAGAACAAGCGTTATCAGGGTAATCTGATAGGTTGCGGCGTTACCTATGGACACCAATGGCTGCTCAGCACATTCTGGAGTCTTGAAGCAAGCATATCTGTCGGATACGCCCATCTCACCTATGATAAATACGGTCCCGCCAAAGGAGACGCACTCATTGAGAAATCCCACTCCAACTATGTCGGACCTACCCAGCTAGGCATATCATTCATTTATTTCATTCAATAAATATAAAAGCAAATATACCCTATCAGTCATG